>AZIK01011598.1_pt1 | contig 259681 bp, 240 predicted proteins | sample 359131 | NCBI WGS metagenome assembly AZIK01 (sample SAMN02429715, study PRJNA222663) | marine sediment metagenome | biome: Sediment sample; isolation source: enrichment culture of sample MGS-ANC(AMM) from oil contaminated site at the... | place: Italy: Ancona | collected 2012-02-14 | depth 6 m m | reverse complement strand
TAATCATCTGAATCGTTTCTGCATCGGGATGCGGTTCTTGCGCTTGCATCATGCGCACGTAACCATTGATGCGCGCAACATCGCCGGATTCTTGGTCAACGACATCAAGTACCGCAGGCTCAAGTAATGCAGGAAGACTGCCATCCCGCCGAAAGACACCAATCAATTCTTGCAAGTTAATGTCTTTGATAACGAGTTTCGCCCGACCACCAGAACCAAAGCGAACACTAGCCACACCCCGTGCTTTTACTGCTGATTTAGCAGTCTCGTGAACAGCTGGCGCGCCGGCCATTAATACCGAAGCGCCGCCAAGATCGGCTGCGGGCTTAGTCACTGGCGCACTGCCACCGGTTAACAAACTCGCAGAATCATTGGTCGATGCTTGCGACTTGGCACCGCCAGGACGAATGTTATGGTGCTTGAATACGAGCTTCGAAAGTTTCGCCACGAAGTTATCACGCGTGAACGGCTTGCCGATATACTCCGACACCCCCGCCTGCACCGCTTTAATGACATGATCGCGCTCACCACGGCTGGTAATCATCATAAAAGGCACATTTTTATAGCGCTCATCGGCACGCATCCATTGAAGCACTTCAATGCCCGAAACTTCTGGCATTTCCCAATCACAGAGCACCAAATTAATATTGGCACCGTTCATAATGCCAATCGCTTTACGCCCATCAATCGCTTCATGAATGCCGGCAGCGGGATAAGTATCCCGCACCGCTTTTTTCACTAGATCACGGATGAAGGCCGCATCATCAACGACCAGAATGTTTAGTTGAGCCATCACTCAGCCTATGCATAACAGTATTTGTTTCAGCATAGCCAACATTAGCGTTATTGCCTGATTGAAATGGCCAGCGCTCAATACGCATCAAGGTCGCACCAATCACCGCAGCCGGCATCACAAACCAATTCACCACAGGAATCGTCAACAGTAATGACACCAAAGCACCAAAGCCAATAACGGTTAAAGTGTCAGTCGCCATCACTTCGCGGACTTCTTTAAACGGCCGCGCATGGTTATCAAACGAATAGTCCGCGTATTGCAAGGCCATCATCCACGCGCCAAACCAAAACCACAAAAACGGAGCACCGAATTGCAGCACTGGAATAAATCCCATGATAAAAATAAGCAAGTAACGCGGTAAATAGTAAGCAACCTTAGTTAATTCTCGACCCAACGTTCGGATCGTCATTTTCAAAATAGACTCATCCGGTATGCTGCCCCCCATGCGCTTCTCGACCTGCTCACTAAGAAGCCCATTTAAGGGGCCGGCGATAATAGTCAGTACCGCACTAAAAGAGTAAGCAATCGCCAACACGAGAAAGATAACGGCTAAGGGCATCAGCACCCAATAAAGAAAACTTAACCAGCTCGGAAGCCATTCCGTCAGAGCGCCTATTTGCTCATCCACAAAACGAATACCCCACACGCTAGCAAATCCCATAACAATGGCATTTAACAACAAAGGGAGTGCCACATAGCGCCGCAGCCCTGGTGAACGCATCATTTCAAAGCCGCGCCATAAATACGCCCAGCCTAATAAGGGGTTGCCTCGCATGATTCCTCCGTGCATATCAAAAACTGCTTTTATACAATGCTCGTCCATTTACGGCCAACATGAGGTCATGACTATAAATTGGAGAGCATCACCTTATGACGCCCGAACGCTTAGAACGCATTCAAACAACCCTAAATAAGCGCCAACCAGATCTAACCGTTATCACCGACGAAGTGTATAAGCCCCACAACTTATCGGCGATCGCTCGTACCTGTGATGCCGTCGGCATCGCAGAAATTCACTGCGTATGGCCTACCGATGCCTACCGTCTGAAAGCCTCATCAACCGCCGGTTCATCGGACTGGATCAAGGTAAACACCCACGATTCGATTGCCGCTGGCATCAACAGCTTAAAAGATCGCGGCATGAAAGTCGTGGCCGCGCATCTAACGGATCGTGCAATCGACTATCGCGAGCACGATTTTACGCAGCCGACAGCCCTACTTATGGGTACCGAACAAGAAGGCGTAAGCGATGTCGCAGCAGAAATGGCCGATGAGCATATTATTATCCCCATGCAAGGCATGGTGCGCTCGTTCAATGTCTCGGTTGCCGCTGCGATTATTCTAAATGAAGCGCAAAACCAACGACAAAAAGCCGGTATGTACGATCAACGTCGACTCCCCGACGATGTGTATCAAACATTACTGTTTGAATGGTCACAGCCCAGCATTTTACACCTTTGCCGAAAACATGATCTGCCGTACCCAAAGCTGCGCGAGGACGGCGAGCTACTTGACCCACAAGCATTTTCTGAACAAGTCAACGCGTCACACCGAGCTAAAAAATTGCGCCGTAGTAACGCCATTGCCGCGGCTAAACGTAGACGCTGAAGAAGGAAGCCCGATCAAATGGAAACATTTGACAACGACTTGTGAAAACGGCCAAAACCCGATGTGCGATTTAAGCCGACTTGCGTGTGCGAAATATCTTACAAATAGGTAGGAAATTGTCACTAGATAAACCGTATGATCGCCCTCTTTGATCAAAAATAAACTCTACCTTTATGATTTTAAAGTATTTTTTAAAAAATATTATTGCGACCATATCTATTATTGAAAAATATGATCGATTCTGTTGACACGCATTTGCTATCTTTACTTCCGCAGGACGCACTGGCCGACAGGAGTGGCTTGTCAGGAGACACTAGGAACTTAGGCAAGGAAGCCTAATCGGATAGTGAATTAGGATGATCACTTTGCCGGGATGGCCGTTGGGACGCTGATAAGGAACTCATGGAAGATACTGCTAGGACGGCAGATAGGGATAGTGGTGAGGGATCACAGTTAAGGATAATTTCTTCGCTAGGAAGGCGACAAGGACAGGAGTTGGCTAGGAAGGCTAGGGTGCTGCGGCAGTTAGGACAGGATGTCCTAACTGCCCTATTTGTTTCTGGGCCCCTAAAAATGTCAGCAACGACATATATCCTTGATGCTTCATCAGGGCTAAGTCAAGACATTGCAAAATTTCCATCAGGGTTACAAAAGACAGCTCTGCCGTTACCTGCACAGCCTTTATGGCACCTATTTCAACGACCTTCGCCGCCGATCCGGATAATTTCCCTAATGTTGATAACTGGTTGACAGCATTGCGCAACAGCAGCACTACCCAACCTATATCAATGATGTCGACATGCCTGAAAAGCTCGCTAGAACGCGCAATATAAACTGCATGGTGATTACAGCTTACAGCTGAATATGTACGTCTAAATTCAAGGCAAAAAAAAGCCCACTTCAAAGAAATGGGCTTTTTAAACTGGTGCCGGCACCAAGAGTCGAACTCGGGACCTACTGATTACAAGTCAGTTGCTCTACCGACTGAGCTATACCGGCTAAGTGGGCGTGGATATTACGGATGAATTGAAAACCCGTCAAGACTTTTTTTCGTTATAAATCAAAGATTTTTCTAAATAATCTGCACTAGCTTCATTTCATAAAAATGTCACAATCCCCGCCGCAATAATGCCATACACTGAGGCCCGCTGATGAGTGGTGGATATATTCTCGTTGTTGACGACGAACCCGCTATCTGCGATCTGATTTGTACCAGCCTAGAAATGGCGGGATTTAAGTCTCGCCGTTGTGCAAACGGCATGCTGGCACATCAGATGATCGTAAATGACCGTCCTGATTTAGTCTTACTGGACTGGATGATGCCCATGCTATCTGGCATTGAGTTAACGCAACGTTTAAAACGCGATCCTCGCACCCAAGACTTAGCCGTTATTTTGCTGACCGCTCGCAGCGACGAAGATGATCGCGTACGAGGTTTAGACGCTGGTGCCGACGACTACATCGTTAAACCTTTCTCGCCCCGCGAAATGATTGCGCGTATTCGTTCCGTTCTGCGACGTGCTGGTATTAATGATACCGAGCAGGCACTCACCGCCGCGCAGCTAGTCCTCATCCCCGCCGAACAGAAGTGCCAAGTCAATAAGCAAGATGTCCCTCTAGGCCCTCTTGAATTCCGCCTGTTAGAATATTTCATACGTCACCCTAATCGCGTACATTCCCGCGCCCAACTACTTGATCGAGTTTGGGGAGGTAACGTTTATATTGATGACCGCACCGTTGATGTTCACATTCGGCGGTTGCGCAAGGCTATATCCATTGATGGCCATAAACACTTAATCCAGACGGTTCGAGGCGCAGGTTACCGCTTTGCACCTAACGCCGATTTGAGCGAGGACTAGCGTTTGCATCAAAGTGCATGGCAAAAAGAACTCTTTCGAGTAGGCGCCTTAGTCGCTACCGGATTAGCCGCAGGCTGGTCTGTAGGCTATCCAACCGTGGGGTTACTCACCGGCTTGATTATTTCTCAATTGGTCAGCTTACACGCTGCTCAAGCACTCTATCGTTGGAGCTACCGCTTAGGCCCACCACCACAAGACAGTGGTTATGTCGGTTACAGCGTTGATAAGTTGCTACGACGCGAAAAACAGTTACGCGCGCGACTTGCCAAACAAGCGATGGAATTGCAACGCTACAACCAAGGGATTGAATCCCTACAAGATGGCGTTTTAATTCTTGATCAAGAGGGTTTTATCACCACCATTAACGGCGCAGCCAGACGTTTATTAGGCTTACGCAAGGATGACGCTGGGCAGCACGTTAAAAACCTTATTCGTCATCCATCCTTTGTTCGTTACTTTGATATGGGTGACTTCAAGGAAGCGCTAACGTTTGATTTACGCAAATTCAGTCTACAGCTACAAATTACCGAATTTGGCTATGAACAAAAGGTCATGCTGGTTCGAGATGTAACCGAACGCAAGCGTGTTGAATTGATGCGTCAGAACTTCATCGCCGACGTATCGCACGAATTACGAACGCCGCTGACGGTACTTAACGGTTACTTAGAAATAATCGGCGATATGGACTTGCCGAGCCCCATTACTAAAGCCATTAGCCAAATGGACAGCCAAAGCAAGCGCATGACCATACTAGTGAACGATCTTATTGAATTATCGAAACTAGAAAGCGTTAGTAGTGAACGCAAAGGGGAGTGGTTTAGCTTTACTCAGCTTTGCCACGAAGTGATTGATCACCTGCGAGACTTTGCCGAAATCCATATCATCATGGATGATCGTGCCAATGCCGAGATTGAAGGCTTTCCTGATGAGATCCGTTCCATATTAACCAACCTGCTAACCAACGCTCTTAAATACGGTGGCGGCAAAGATGTGACCTTAAAGATTCACACCTCCATGAAAGGTTTAAAAGTAAGCGTCATAGATAGAGGCGATGGTATTCCGGCAGAACACATTAATCGCATTACCGAACGCTTTTATCGCGTTGATGAATCACGCGAGTCTGAGATTGGTGGCTCCGGTTTGGGTCTTGCCATTGTTAAACATGCGCTTGAGCACCATGACGCCACATTGCTAATTGATTCAGCCGTAGGTGAAGGTAGTACCTTTAGCTTTGTTATTCCCGCGTACCGTGTGCATTGATAATTAGCACTTAACTCCAACGACCAATAAGAAAGGCGCCAAATCTATAGGCGCCTTTTTTTACTTCAGTCAGATTTTAGAATTTATATTCTAAGCCAGCACCGATGTAGGTAGCACTGATCACCTTGGTCGTAGCGGTCTGATTATCAGAGTCTTCTTGAGTTACGTAGACAAACGTTTTAGCGGTTTTTGCTAGCTTGTAATCAGCACCAAGACTAATAGTGGAAGCGCCTTCCTCGCGAATATCTGATTGGCCGTACTGAGCTTTCAGTGCAACTTTGCTGTTCATTTTCAACTGTGCAGAGGCGAACCAGCCGTCTTTCGATTCGCCATCAGTGTCTTGGCTTTCCCACAAGGCACCCAACTGGATTGCATCTATCGTAAACTGACCAACGACACGGTAAGCGTTGATAGTCTCGCCTTCAACTTCATTGTCGTAAGCCGCTGCTACATAGATATCTTCTAACGTATAAGCAACCGATGCGGACAAACCATTGTTGGTATTTTCGTCTTCAGAGTTGATGTGATCAACCGTGACTACTGCGCCACTCATATTTGGTGAAGTGTACTGAACGCTATTTTTTTCACGGTTATCACTGTTAGTGATGACGTTCTTGAGATCACCTTGTAGGTCGTTGAATAAATCAATTTTGTTCTGCGTCGCTTTAAATGGTGTATCGAACATACCAACGATTACTTCACCGAATTCACCTTTAACACCCGCAAAGGTATTGCGCTGAGTAATAGTTACGGTATCAGTGTTGGAATCTGCATTTTCATCGATCACTTTTGTTTTAATAGAAGCAGATCCATCATCCGCATTCATTTCGTATTCAACTTGATAAATACCGGTTAAACCATGATCTAATGCGATTTTACCTTTCAAACCCAAACGTGATGCGTTTGAGTTTAGTTGGCTATAACTACCGGCATCTTCTGGCTGCACAAACTCTTGGGTCACATTCAACTTGCCATAGAACGATGGCTTTTCGATCTCAATTGTTTCTGCTTGAGCGATAAAAGGTGCTGCGGCAACCGCCAAAGACAAAGCTAGTTTTTTCATTGTGGTAGTTCCATGCTGGTTGTGTAAACGGCGATTATTCGCCCAATTGGCAATTAAGGTTATTTTTCTAGTCTCGATCTTTATGACCAAGTAATGACATATATATGTAATATTTATTACAATAATATGACAAACACGAATATGGCATTAAATAACAACTTCATGCAATGTGAAGCCTAACGAGAATAATTGGAAATCAAGAATTAAATAGGTGCGTATAAAATAAAAACGCCACTCAGTGAGTGGCGTCAATTTAAACAAGGAAAATTCAAGAATATTACGACTTCAACTATAACCGGCGCAAAGGGTCTTATTCTTTTGCTTCTTGGTGGGCTCGCTCTTCGATTTCAGTCAGCGAGCTGTGACGTACATCAGCACCACTCACCAAATAGATAACTTGCTCTGAAATATTACGAGCATGGTCACCAATACGCTCGATGGCACGTAAAATCCATAAAATACTGATCGCTTGGCCGATTGAACGTGGATCCTCCATCATATAGGTAATCAATTCGCGTAATGCCGAAGCGTATTGTTTATCCACGAGTTTATCGTTACGAACAACCTCAATGGCACCATCGACATCGTGACGTGCAAAGGCATCTAAAGCCCCAGCAATCATTTTCACAATTTCAGCTCCCATATAGCGCATCGATTGCTGGCATAACTGTGGGTTTTTCGCATCACTAACTTCTAATGTATGAATCGCAATTTTACACGCTTCATCCCCCATGCGCTCAAGGTCACGCACAACACGAGAAACAGCAAGAACCATACGCAAATCAGAAGCCGCTGGCTGGCGACGCACAAGAATTTGCGTACATTCGCGATCAATTGCCACTTCTATTTTATCAACGTCATCTTCACGACGAATTACGTCATCGGCAATACGCGTATCGCCATTACAAATCGCTTCAATAGCGTTAGCCACTTGGCGTTCGACCAATCCACCCATGCTCATCATATGACTGCGAATGGCTTCTAGATCAGCGTTAAACTGACCTGAGATATGCTGATTAAAATTCATTTCCATGGTATTTCCCCTTACCCAAAGCGGCCAGTTATGTAGGCTTCTGTCAGTGCGTGTTCAGGAGTGGTAAACACCCGATCCGTAGAGTTCACTTCGATCAATTGACCCAAGTGAAAATAAGCAGTGCGCTGTGATACACGAGCAGCTTGCTGCATTGAGTGCGTCACAATCGCGATGGTGTAATTTTCCCGCAACTCATCAATTAACTCTTCTATCTTAGCCGTTGCAATGGGATCCAGTGCAGAACACGGCTCATCCATTAAAATAACTTCAGGATCAACCGCAATCGTGCGAGCAATACATAAGCGCTGTTGCTGACCGCCCGACAATCCTGTGCCTGGTGAGTGCAGACGATCTTTGACTTCATTCCAAAGCCCAGCACGCTGCAAGCTCTTTTCAACTATTTCGTCAATATCAATGCGCGAACTGGCCAATCCGTGGATGCGAGGACCATAAGCGACGTTATCATAGATAGTTTTTGGGAATGGATTCGGTTTTTGAAAAACCATGCCAACACGCGCACGCAATGGTACAACATCAATTTTCGGGTCATAGATGTTTTCGTTATCGAGTAAGATTTCACCCGTTACTCGACAAATATCGATCGTATCATTCATACGATTTAGACAGCGCAAAAATGTCGATTTACCGCAACCAGAAGGGCCAATTAGCGCGATAACTTCATTGGCACCAATATCCAAACTCACATTTTGAATGGCTTTTTTCTCGCCGTAATAAACACAAACATCGCGAGCGCGCAGCTTTGCATCATCGCAATATGGCGTGCCATCAGTTGTGTGGTTTTCAATAAAGCTCATAAGTCATGATCCAATTCTTAATTCGTTCAGTTTGCTTGTTATGCATTATTGGGCAATTTATTCTTAAATGATTACCAGCGACGCTCTAGGCGACGACGAAGCATAACGGCAGTTGTATTCATGGTGATTAAAAATGCAATTAAAACCATAATCGCGCCCGATGTACGCTCCATAAAGCCACGTTCAGGACTATCCGACCAAAGGAAAATTTGTACTGGCAATACTGTCGATGGATCGTTAATAAAGGCCGGAACATCCACCACAAACGCTACCATACCAATCATTAGCAAGGGGGCAGTTTCGCCTAACGCTTGCGCCATACCAATAATGGTACCGGTTAACATGCCGGGTAATGCCAACGGTAATACATGGTGAAAAACCACCTGCATTTTAGAAGCGCCTAAGCCAAATGCGGCTTCGCGAATCGATGGCGGCACGGCTTTAATGGCAGCACGCCCAGAAATAATAATGGTTGGCAATGTCATTAAGGTTAAAACCAAACCACCTACAATCGGCGTCGAACGCGCAACACCCACCATGTTAATAAAAATCGCCAAGCCCAGTAGACCAAACGTGATCGACGGAACGGCAGCCAAGTTATTGATGTTGATTTCAACGATTTCCGTTAAACGATTGCGCGGTGCAAATTCTTCAAGGTAAATTGCGGCGGCAACACCAATTGGAAATGACAATAAAAAGGTGACTACTAAGGTGAGCAAAGTACCTGTAATCGCACCGCGAATGCCCGCCAACTCAGGTTCGCGCGAATCACCGTTAACAAAAAATTGCTTATTGAAACGAGTATATAAACGATCTTCGGCAATCCAGTTTTCCAACCAAGATATTTGCAAATCAGATAGGCGCGTACTGCCGTCTTGTTGACCTCTATCGTGTTTAAACCACTGATCGACATCATCATCAACGATGAGATCGACATTAATTTTTTTACCGATCAAGCTTGGGTTATCAAGCACTAGAGTTTGTAACTGCCAACCAGCACCGACGCTGAGCAAACCGTACAACTGGCTACGCTCTCTACGCCCTTCAGGTTGAATGGTTTCTTTAAAATGCTGCTTAATTAAGCCTTCAAAGTTAGCATGCATTATGTCTTTTTCGGTCGATTTCTCATTAATATCTAGATAGCTCGCATCAATCACAATATCGGTATTAAGGACTGTCTGACGAAAAGCAGACGCACCTTTATAAATAATATCGCCAAAGAGTACGACTAAGCACAACAGACCAAATACTACCGATGCTATGCCATAAGCACGAAAACGCATTTCTCCGGCACGGCGACGTTTTATACTCTTCTCTACTTTTTCACGAGTACTTAAATTACTGTTAGTCATATTGCTCTCTGTATTTCTGTACGACTTTCAAAGCGACAAAGTTCAATGCCAAGGTTACTAAGAAGAGCACCAAGCCCAATGCGAATGCGGCTAATGTTTTTGGTGAGTCGAACTCCTGATCACCAACCAGCAAGGTTACAATTTGCACCGTTACTGTGGTTACACTATCAAGTGGGTTAGCGGTTAGGTTAGCGGCCAAACCGGCAGCCATGGCTACAATCATGGTTTCACCAATCGCACGCGATACCGCCAACATTACGGCCCCGACAATACCCGGCAATGCAGCAGGAATAACGACCTGCTTAACCGTTTCACTGCGCGTAGCACCTAAACCATAACTGCCATCGCGAAGTGACTGAGGCACCGCATTAATCACGTCATCAGACAAAGAGGAAACAAACGGAATAATCATAATGCCCATCACCAAACCTGCGGCCAGCGCACTTTCTGATGAAACGGCTAAGCCCATGGATTCGCCAACTTCGCGAATAAATGGCGCAACCGTTAATGCTGCGAAAAAGCCGTACACCACAGTCGGAATACCCGCCAGAATTTCTAATGCAGGCTTGGCATACTGGCGCATATTTGAACTGGCATACTCCGACAAGTAAATAGCAGCCATCAACCCCACTGGCACAGCAATAAACATGGCGATGGCTGAAATTAGCAAGGTCCCCGTAAACAACGGAATGGCACCAAAGCTACCCGATGAACCCGACTGATCGGCACGCATTGCAACCTGAGGCGACCACGTAGTGCCGAATAAAAACTCTAGCGCGCTTACCTTGCCAAAGAACATCCATGCTTCATAAAGGACACTTGCAAGGATACCAACGGTAGTTAAAACAGCCACTGCCGAACTCGCAAACAAAAGTCCTCGGACAATGGCCTCAACTTCAGAGCGAGCACGCATCTCAGGCTGAATTCGACGCCAAGTCAGTGCGATACCGATAAATAACATAGCCAGAATAACGCCACTCTGCAGCAAGCTAATACGGGACTGTAGGTCCTTTAGGTGATTCACTGCTGGCATCAGTGTGGCATCAGCCGCAACGCCGGCATTTATCGCCAAGTTATGTACTGTGCTCAACGCGAGCTGAATATCAGTAGCGCTGCCTTCTTGGATGGCTATTGGTAGTTGCGACACCAACAAAGAATCGACGATGCCGGGTTCAACTAAGCTCCAGATCAACAACAACAAAAGTGCTGGAAGACCGGTCCAAAGCGACATCAGGGCGCCGTAGTGAGTGGGCAAGGAATGCATTTTCACTCCCTGACTGGCAATTGATCTTGCTCGGTTACGGCCCAGTAAATAGGCTCCAGCCAAGGCGATCAGTACGGCGATTATCAGGCTACTGTAATTCATGACTCGTCTGTTTTGCTCAGTTGATTAAACACGCAAAAGCCGGAACCCTAGAGCCCGGCCTTTGGCAATGCGCTAGCGCATTGTTCTGTCAGATCTTACTTAGAGATCGTTTTCAGATTCTTCACGACATCCATCACCTTGACGGCTTCTTTCTCAGACATAGGAATTAAACCTTTATCTGCAAGATAACCATCTTCACCCATAGCCCTCTCAGAGGTGAACTCAGCCAAAAACTCTTGAATACCTGGGATTACGCCGATGTGAGCCTTTTTCACATAGAAGAACAATGAACGGCTAACGGGGTAATCACCAGAAGAGATAGCTTCGAAGGTCGGCAGTTTACCGTCAATCTTCGAGCCCTGCACTTTATCTGCATTCTGCTCTAAGAAGCTAAACCCGAAAATACCTAATGCATTTGGATTGGCGACCAGTTTTTGTACGATCAAGTTGTCGTTTTCACCCGCTTCGATGTAAGAACCATCTTCGCGTAAACCATGACAAACGGCTTTGAATTTGTCTTTATCCGCTTTTTCCCAAGCTTTGATAAAAGGAAACTGGGTGCAACCACCTTCCATTGCTAGCTCAACGAATGCGTCGCGAGTACCAGACGTTGGTGGCGGACCTAATACCTCAATTTTATGAGCTGGAAGCGTTGGGTTAACGTCTTTCCAAGTTTTGTACGGGTTCTTGATTAGAGTGTCAGTGCCGTTCGTATTAGGAACCATTTTAGCCAGTGCTAAAAACACATCTTTACGCGTTAGGCTGTAACCTTCCGCTTCGTTAGTATTCGCCAACACGATACCGTCATAACCGACCATCACTTCGATAATATCTTTTACGCCGTTTTGCGCACACAGTTCGATTTCTGAAGACTTGATACCACGAGATGCGTTAGTGATATCTGGAGTCGCTTCGCCAACACCGGAGCAAAACAACTTCAAACCACCACCAGTACCGGTAGATTCAACTTTAGGTGTGCGGAAGTTAGACGATTTACCGAAACGCTCTGCCACAACCGTAGAGAATGGGTATACCGTCGACGAACCAACAATGCTGATGTAATCGCGATCTGCGTGTGCTTGAGTGCCCACAATCGATGCCATCATAGCAACGCTAGCTACCAATACTTTTTTCATGTTGAGTTTCCTTTTATAGTTGTGGTGTAAACCAGCCACAACCCATTTACTTTGAATGGCATTATTATTCGCCCAAAATGTTACAATAATATGACAATGGCACAAATTATTACAATTTAGTGACATCGCAGACCATTTAAATGGGGCAAGAAGAGAGCCATGACCGCTAACTGGCATTGATTAAATTGCTGGCTATATTTCCCAAATTGGCAACTTAGCTACCTTATGAAATCTATGCTTGATACAGGAAATGCTATATTGCTTAACAGACACCTGTAAACGAACGTAATTTACAGTACACTAGCCCAAAATAATGAATAATCAGGCCAGCTCTATGGATGTAACGGAAGATAGTCAACCCGCGCCGGATGGTGAACTCGCACTTAAACTCATTCCTAGTCGTGCGGACACTAACGCCCATGGCGATATTAGTGGAGGCTGGGTCGTTGCGCATATGGATCATGCTGCAGAAAGTGTTGCCAGCCGAATTGCGCAGGGGCGAATTGCCAACGTGGCGCTCGAGTCTGTGGTGTTTCTATCTCCAATTCGTATTGGTGCTGCTGTGTGTTTTTACACTAAGTTATTGGATATTGGTTCGTCGTCCATTCGCATTGGTATTGAAGTTTGGACACAAAATCCGAATGAAAAAGTACGTCGCAAAGTCGTTGATGCCATTTTTATTTATGTGGCGATTGATGAATCAGGACGCATTCGTAAAGTGCCACGCTGATTTTCGAATCATCCATAAAAAAGCCGCTCATCCTAAGCGGCTTTTTCTTATACACAGGGTGCTGCGTAAAACGAATATCAAACTGATACTAATTCAGTACTCATGGCATCTTTCAGCTTTTTCATGGCATTCTTTTCTAATTGGCGAATTCGCTCAGCCGATACTTCATAAATAGCAGCCAAGTCATGCAGTGTCGATTTCTCTTCAGCCAACCAGCGTTGCTGCAAAATAGCGCGACTGCGCTCGTCGAGTGATGCCAAGGCAATATGTAGGCGATCGCTGGAATCTTGCTCACTATTGTCCGCTTCAACCTGTAAAGCCGGATCGGCACTGTGATCTTCAAGAAAGTACGCTGGGGCTTTATAAGCTGTTTCATCATCATCGTCGGCGCCGGCATCAAATGCGGCATCATACGAATTCAAACGCCCTTCCATTTCAAAGACGGTCTTCATTTCTACGCCAAGATCATCGGCAATGGACTGTGCCTCTGCTTGAGTGAGCCAACCTAAACGCTTCTTTTGACTACGCAAATTGAAGAAGAGTTTACGCTGAGCTTTGGTCGTAGCAATTTTCACGATGCGCCAGTTGCGCAGAATAAATTCGTGAATTTCCGCCTTAATCCAGTGCACAGCAAAAGATACTAAGCGCACGCCAACTTCAGGATTAAACCGCTTAACCGCTTTCATCAAACCAACGTTGCCTTCTTGGATCAAATCAGATTGATTCAAACCATACCCTGAATAACTGCGAGCAATGTGAACCACAAAACGCATATGCGCCATCACCAACTGACGAGCCGCCTCAAGATCTTCATGATAGTGAAGACGCTCGGCTAACGATTTTTCCTGCTCAGGAGTTAGTACCGGAATAGCATTGACGTTAGCAATGTAGGATTCCAGGTTAGCTCCTGGTGACAAAGCATATGCAGCCTGCAAACCTTTGTTCATCAAACACTCCTAAAAAAAATTTGCCTCAGAGAGGTCTTTACCGCGATTGCGGATTAGTCTAGCACCGGATTCTTAAGACATCCAACCGTTGTGCAAGTTCCATTCTGGAACAATCAAAACCAATCCTGTTGATTATGGTTCAATTTGATCTAAATGCCGGTGAACTGACCACCAAGCACCCAACCAACCTAAAAACATCGCACTAAAGAGTAAAAATAACGCAGCACTCGCTGATAATGGCGCTAAAGAGAAGGTGGAGCCATACAAGTGCGCAAGATCCTCGACCGGCCCTCTGACCAACAACCAGCAGACTGCCAATAAAACCCAAGCCATCAAGCCGCCAACGGCACCAAACCACAAGCCAGTATATAAAAATGGCCGACGAACCCAAGCATTGGTGCCCCCCACCAGCTTTACCACACGAATTTCATCCACTCGTGCGGCAATAGATAAGCGAATCGTATTACCCACCACCAGCACAATGGCCAAGGCCAGCAAAACACCCATGACCCAAATGATGCGTTCACTCAAAGTAAGTAAGGCCAACAATCGTTCCAGCCATGCGGTATCTAGCTCAACAATATCGACAAAGGGTAGTTGCTCAATGCTTTTCCCCAAGGCTAAAACCTGGGCTTGCGGAGTGCCTAGCTGGGGCTCAACGACGATAACTGGCGGCAATGGGTTGCTCGGCAACAGATCCAAAGCATCCTTTAAACCGCTCGTCGTGCGAAATTCTTCCAGTGCGGTATCCGCATCAATAAAGCGGGTATCAACCACATGGCTTAAACCTGCGATTGTTTTTTGGGTCACTTGGCCATCTTTGCTTGCCGTACCCGGCACTAAATAAACGGTAATGCTGCCTGAGGCCTGAAACCGACCGCTTAGCTGACTAAGATTATCGAGCGATATCCACAATGCCCCAGGCAAGGTTAAGGCAATGGCAATCACTAACCAAGTTAGTATGCTGCTCATCGGATTTGCCCACAAACGCATAAGCGTTTCGACGGCCACTAATTGATGATGCGCGGCATAGGATGAGACTTGCTCTCGAAATCCCACATTCGGCATGGAAGCACCAGCATTGTTCTTAGCGCCCTTGCCAGTTGCCGGTGCCATTTTAGCGATAGCACTTTTCTTTACCGAGGGCGTATTCCGTGAAGCACCAAGCTTAGCCATGATCATCTCCCGGCATTTCATTGGCGCTTCGCTTGCGAGACTGAAACTCACTGCAATGCAGCTTGCCATGATCAAGAATCAGGCGGCGATGGCCCATACGCTCGATCAAGGCGATATCATGGGTGGCGATCAATACAGTCACACCCACTTGCTGGAAGCGTAAAAAGAGATTCATGATTTCTTCAGATAACTCAGGATCGAGGTTACCGGTTGGCTCATCCGCCAAAAGTAGGGCTGGTTTATGAACAACCGCACGAGCAATACCCACGCGCTGCTGCTCACCACCCGATAATTCAATGGGGTTGCGCCCTTCCATACCCAATAAACCCACAGAATCCAATGCAGCCCGCACGCGGCGTGCTGCTTCTGTTGGGGTATAACCAGCAATCTGCAAGGGTAAGGCTACGTTGTCAAAGACAGTGCGATCAAATAACAACTGGTGATTCTGGAACACCACTCCGACCTTGCGCCTATGGTAGGGAACTTGCCCCATGCGCATGGTGGTTAGATCTTGATCATCAACAATGATTTTGCCGCGAGTCGGTCGCTCCATCAGCATCATTAACTTCAACAGCGTACTTTTACCGGCGCCGCTGTGGCCGGTTAAAAAGGCGAATTCGCCCCGAGCAAGCTCAAAGTTAATATTACTGAGCGCGTCTTTACCGGCGCCGTAACGCTTACTGACGCGCTCGAAACGTACCATGCTCATGCTACAGGGCCTTGGAAGTTAATCTTCTTTTGCATCGTGACGGAACAAGGCGCGAGTGAATTCATCAGCATTAAATGGCCGCAAGTCATCAATACCTTCACCCACACCGATGTAGCGCACCGGTAAGCCAAACTGTTTTGCTAAAGCAAAAATTATTCCACCTTTGGCGGTGCCATCGAGCTTGGTTAAGGTTAAGCCGGTTACGCCCACTGACTGTAAGAAATGCTTGGTTTGGTTAATGGCGTTTTGCCCCGTCCCTGCATCCAACACCAACATCACCTCATGCGGCGCACTTGGATCAAGCTTCTGCAGCACACGCACAACCTTTTCTAACTCTTGCATCAGGTTGTCTTTGTTGTGCAATCGGCCTGCGGTATCAGCAATCAAAACATCGACTTTACGCGCTTGCGCTGCCTGTAATGCATCAAACAATACAGATGCAGAATCCGCTCCAGTATGCTGTGCCACCACAGGGACATTATTGCGCTCACCCCATACTTGCAATTGCTCTACCGCCGCGGCACGAAACGTATCCCCTGCGGCCAACATCACATTCTTACCACGCTGTTGAAATTGCTTAGCCAGCTTACCAATCGTGGTGGTTTTACCGACACCGTTAATACCCACCATTAAAATAACGTAGGGTTTTTTGCTGCTATCAATAACCAACGGCTTCTGTGATACCGCTAACATATCTTGTAGCTCGTCGATTAAGGCTTCGTAAAGAGCATCGGAGTCTTTCAATTCTTTGCGACTCACACGCGTGGTCAGACGCTTAATAATCTCTGTCGTTGCTGCAACACCGACGTCGGCCATGATGAGTTGAGTTTCGAGATCTTCCATTAGATCGTCATCAATCTCTTTTTTGCCCAGCAGTAACGATGCAAGACCATCAGTAAGACCCGAACGAGTTTTACTTAAGCCACTGCGAATACGGCCAAAAAATCCCTTTTTCTCTTCTGGCGCCGCTTTAACAGGAACATCAACCATAACATCGAGGTCGATTTCAGCAACGGCACTGCTTGGCGTGCTATCCCGCTCACCTGGAACCACAGGCGGTTTAATTTCTTCAACCACAGGCGGTTTAATCATGGCCTTTTCTGGCTCAGTAATTACATCCACTGGCGGTGGCTCAATCTCAGAAATTGCTGGCTCGGAGCTTATTGGCTCAAGCTCTTGCTGAAGCGCGCTATCAAGCTCCGCAGATTCAGGTTTTTCTGATTTGTTTTTGTCTTTCTTGCGTTTAAAAAAATCAAACATCGGTCTTCTCAGACTAGCTACAATGGCGATGAAGTAAGATACATTACTGGAACTGATCTTACTGAGGATGCAATATCCTATCATTAAACCAACGCAACTCGCGTATTTCCATGTCTTGTTTTTTGGAGTCCGACAATGCTGCAAGGTTTCAGCAAAACAACCCTTAACGTAATAGTACTCGGTTGTCTTGTTTTGATTGCATGGATCAACCTAGCGCATCAAAATCCGGAAGACACACCACTCGACGCGCTGAATCAAGCACCGCTATCCGAACGCCCTTGGCATGCATGGCAAAGCCTCGAAGGTACCTGGCTGTATTGGCAAAATATTCGTAGCGAAAACGTCGTCGTCAAAGTGCGCATGGAGGGCGAGTCGTTCTCTGACCCTGTCGATATCAACAGCGAATTACCGTTGGATCAGTGGGCTCCGTTACTAATTGAACAACTCAAAAACGCCCCCACCAGTCGTGCAGGTATCTTGTTTATCCAAGGCCCGCTTGATGAACGCAGCCTACAAACCGCTGCTGCGTATGCCATTAGGACGCTGGCCTTGCGCCCGTTAACGCAACACCACACCAATACCTGTTTCGAACTCTATCCAGCAGGGGCGCGTTGGTTTAGTGCTGCACAACAGCAATCATGGGCCATAGCGCCTAGCGCCACGACCGCCTTGCCCGATCGCAACCAATGGCAGGCCTTTCGTATTCAACAAAGCAGCGAGCTGCGCGACTTATGGTTCAGCGATGCCGGACAAGTCGACATTCAAGCGGATCTTGCCTACCATTCGCTGCCCAATAACTTCTTCAGCTTGCTGTATCGGGATCTGGGTGAAAGCCAAAAGACGGCAGCCTCCGATTACCAAGACTGCATGGCCAAAATAGCGACACCGGAATCATTGTGAGCAAAATTTCTCATCATCAACTTCGTATCATTGGCGGCGAATGGCGTTCTCGCCGTTTACGCTTTCCTGCCATTGATGGTCTACGCCCAACGATGGATCGCGTGCGCGAAACCGTATTCAATTGGTTGCAACAGGACGTGGAAGGCTGTCGTGTATTGGACGCCTTTGCGGGTAGCGGTGCTCTTGGATTTGAGGCGTTATCGCGTGGCGCTAAAGACGTTATTTTTTTAGAGAAACACCCCGCAGCCGCAGTGCAATTGAAAGAAAACTTGCAAACGTTAGGCGCTAGCAATGCGCAAGTGTGGGCCACGGATGCATTGGTGTGGCTGACGCAGAATCCAGAACCCTTTGATTTGGTATTTCTTGATCCCCCCTTCGGTAAGAATCTATTGCAACCGGCAATGGATAGCCTGCAACTGCTGCCCGGCGCTTTGATTTACATCGAACATGAAGCCAGGTTAAAACCTCAGTTCCCGCCCCATTGGGATGAATTGAAGTGTAAGAATACTAAGGAATTTTACTTTCGTTTGTTTGAAGTTGCGGAACAGCCAGCGATTACCGTTAAGCCAGATTAAGGGTAACGCACGCGCCTTTTTTCGCGTTGTTAGTCAGCACGACGGAAGCTCCCTGAGTTAATGCTTTGTGGTGCTCAACTATGAGTTTTACGAAATACAAACCTAAGCCCGTACCATCGTCATGGCTACTATTTTCATCGGCACTCTCTCCCTGAGTCTCTAACATCGTACTTGAAAATCCCGGGCCATTATCGATCACTTGAATACACAAACGTCCGGAGCCTTGATCAATTTCTTCAGCCTTCAACGTAATACTAGTTGCCCCAGCTTGAGCACTATTGGTAATCAAGGTCATTAGGGCTAGGTGAATTAGATTTTCGTTATAAAATCCTTGGCAATCTTCATCAATGTCATTCACTAACTTAACGCTCGGAAATTGAATGGCCGCAGCTTCAATTATGTCGTTGGCCGTGTCTCTAGGCCAAGCATCATCCATCGGAAATGGGCGGTTTTGACCAAGGCGGAACAAAATCACCAGTTGCAATGCGTCGTTTTTTAGACGACTGGTGCGCTGCAAAATGGGTTCAATAATACTGCGGTATTGTTCAGGCAACTGCTCTAGTGCCAATTGTTCTTCATCCATCAAGGATTGCAGCTGGTTTTTCACATCATGGATCACCGCTGCGGCTAACTGTTCAAACTTCATAATTCTCCGACCCAAATGCTATACGCCAGCAGCACGCTTTAAACGAATGCAGGTGCTCTTTAATCGGTCATAACGATCATAACGATCATCCAAACGGCCAATACAGCCAATACGCTTGAATAAGATGTAACAATCTTTTAACTGACCAACATCCAACTCAACACGTTCAATATGACTGACCTTTGCCTGAATCGCGTTCAGCAATACACTGACGCCCACTTCATCGTACTTCACCGCTTGATCAAAGACCGCAATTGCTTCAAGTAGTTTGCCTTGTTCATACAATGACACCCCTTCGGCATTGAGCTTGGCGGTGTGCTCTCGAATCGTCATTGCATTGAGCTTATCTTCCAATGCACATAATTTATCCAAAGCGCTCGCGTCTAAATCATTTACCGACGAGGCTTCACGTATCGCATTCATCAAGTCTTTTGCTTTTACATGCTGGCCTGTATCTATATACGCTTCAGTCATGAGTAACTGTTGGTCAGGCGTGGGCGAATGTATACGTGCAAGCAAACTCTCGGCACGATCAACCGAAGCCTTGGCTTTATCTGTTTCAGCAACGGCGATATAGGTTTTACCTTCAATAAGGTTGGTATCAAACATTATCGCAACATGCCCTGCATAGTCTTGGCGCAGCTCATCCATTGCACGCAAGGCTTTATTGCGCAAATTCAGATTGTCTCGAGTTTTCTCAGACGTCAGACCATGTTGCAGCTCACGGGCGAACTGTAGGTAGTTGTCCGATGTTTTGTAGCAGGAGTGACGACCTAAACGAATGGACTGTTCGAACGCAGACTCGGCCGTTTTATGATCGCCATTTTGTGAGGCTAAGTACCCTAGTTCCATTTGTCGTAACACGGCGCGGGGGGATATGGCCGTCGCCAGCTCTAACTGCTCTTGAGCTTCCTCTGGTTTTCCTAAGGCGAGTAAAATGCGAGCTGCCCAATCATGGCACTGTACATACATAGGGTAATCGATCAAGGTTTGCCGTATTAACGCAAGCGCGCCGAGAGAATCTCCTAAGTAATGCATGCATATGGCTTGGCCTAACCGCGCCCACGACACCATGCGAGTATTGAGCGGTTGCGAATACACGTGCAACGCTTCTTCATAGCGCTCTTCACGCATGTACAACTTGCCCAAAATACGTGACACCGGCAGCATTAAACGCGGCTTACTTTCCAATAAAACATTCGCTATCTCAATGGCTTTATTGATCTCACCGCGATCAATCGCCTCGTTAATGGGCACCAACTCCTCTTTAGTATGAAAAATACGCTTTAAACGCTCGCGTAACATGCTGAGAGTAAATGGCTTGGTGATATAGGCATCCGGTTCATATTCCAAGGCACCCATCACCCGTTCGACGGCATTTTCACCCGTCACCAATATGAATTCGGCTGTGGCCTTTAAACGATTAGAAAACCGCGCCTCTTCCAATATTTGCTGGCCATCTTTACCTTTGCCGAGGTTATAGTCCGACAGCACTAGGTCGTAGTCATTCTCTAGAATTAATGCCATAGCCTCACGGCCATCCGTCGCGGTATCGATATGTTGAGCACCAATAATGCCCATCATATTTTTAAGCGACGATCGTGCTTGCACCAGATCATCAACAATGAGGACACGCTTTGCACCTAGGGAACTTTCTAGATTAAGCATAATAAGGCCATGTTTTTATTCCAATTCAGTGTAGCAGAGCTATGAGGGACTAGCGGAGCGAATGGAAGCAGTGACACACCTTGCGCATTTATCACTAAACCGTAAACTGCCAACTCCTGCTAAAGAGACAAGCCTGTGAAGAATATAACTGGTTACTTAATGATCGCCGTGATCAAGCTACTCGGACAAGTATCACTACCAACCGCGCAGAAGATTGGTCGTCGAATCGGCATCTACCTCTGGGGGCGTCGCACTCGTGCCCGGGAAGTTGCGCGCGTTAACTTAAGCTTGGTTTACCCAGACAAATCCGTTGCCGAAAGAGATGTATTAGTTCAAGAAACCCTGATTCAGAACGGCATGATTGGCGCCGAAATGGGCCCTATGTGGGGTTATGAAACCGCAAAAGGATTGAAGTTAGTACGCAAAGTGCATGGTGAAGAACTGATTGAAGCCGGTGTAAAAGACCCACGTGGACTACTCATTTTGGCGCCCCATTTGGGCAACTGGGAAATTCTGAACAATTACATTTCCAGTAAATATCCCATCACCATCATGTATCGTCCGGCCAAGAGCCCAGCTTTTAATGAATGGATGGTTGAGCGCCGAGAAATCGCTGGTTACAGTAAGCTGGTTCCCACAACCCGAGGCGGTGTTACCGCCTTATTTTCTGTCTTAGAGCACGGAGGCACAGTCGGTTTCTTACCCGATCAAGAACCGCGCCTACAAAGCGGTGTGTTCGCGCCATTTATGGGCGTAGAAACTCTGACACCGAAATTGCCGCATGAAATGATTCAAAAAACGGGGGCGCAGGTCATTTACGCATTTGCTAAGCGCCTGCCCGATGCTGAAGGTTTTGATTTGTATTTTAGCGCTGCGAAAGCGGATATTTATTCTGACGATGTTCGCACCTGCGCCACATCCATGAATCAATCCATTGAAGAGTTAATCAAGATAGCGCCAGCCCAGTACCAGTGGACCTACAAGCGCTTTAAGCGTCGCCCTGAAGGCCAGAAAAATCCTTATACAGAAGCAAAGGTACCGTAAAAACGAACAAAACCAGCCAGCGCTTAGCGCTGTGCTGGCAACACTCCTGCAAACCGCGCAAGCCAATAATCAACGCTGGTATAACGACCACCACCATGCGCAATAAGAACAAGCAGCATGAGCGCATAAGTCGCAGCGAATTCGATACCATTATTAAGTACCACTAAACTGCCACGGCCCGTTAGCCAATCGTAATTACCGTATTCTTGCAAAATATCTTTGGCACGACTTAAACGTTCGCCAGCTTCAAGTACGCGATCATTTGCTAACCAACTACTACTATCAGCAATCGCCAACCAACCGTTTTCCCAATGTACCGAAAGCGCTGCAACCAGCATGGTGAATAGCAAAGGAATACTCACCCAACGCGTCGCGAGACCAACCACCAGCAAAGCGCCGCCAATCAATTCAGTACCCGTTGCTAGCGCTGCCATTAGCTCAGGAAACGGCAGGCCTAAACCCCAATCTGGATTACCGAACCACGCAGCTGTATCCGAAAAATGCGCCAGTTTATTCCAGCCTGCCTGCATCATAATCGGGGCCAAATATAGGCGTAACAGCAAAGGAGGCAAGCCATCTAGGTGCTGTAAACGCTGTCCAACCGCCTGTAAATGACGATACTGCTCAAGCAAAAAATTCATAGATATTCCTTATCGATTACGCACAGAGACAGGCCCTATGCGCAATCATTGACTAAGCCAAAGACTCAATTATTTAGCTGCACCACATTTGCCTTCGCCGCACTTACCTTCCTTCTTTGCTTTGTCGCCGCCACGCTTGCCTTCGGCTTCTGACTTACCACCGCATTTGCCTTCGGCTTCTGACTTAGCGCCGCATTTGCCTTCGGCTTCTGACTTACCGCCGCATTTGCCTTCGGCTTCTGACTTAGCGCCGCATTTGCCTTCGGCTTCTGACTTACCGCCGCATTTGCCTTCGGCTTCTGACTTAGCGCCGCATTTGCCTTCGGCTTCTGACTTACCGCCGCATTTGCCTTCGGCTTCTGACTTAGCGCCGCATTTGCCTTCCATATCCGCTTTTTCAGCCACTTGATAACCTGCCGATAAGGCTTGTGACGCAAATGGGTTTTCCGCCGCAAATGATGCAGCGGAAGCACCAAGCAGAACAGCAGCAGACAAAGAAGCGGTTAACGCAGAAGTTAAGGTATTGGTATGCTTTTTCATGATCAGACTCTCTATTCAGATTAAGTGGCCAGACGCACAAGGCGTATTTAAGTTCTGGTATTGACTTAATCGTCAGCGTCTGAGGTTTCTTACAGATTTTCTTATTTTTTTTCTTCTGGCGTATCAGAACTGTTTTTCGTTGCTCTAACAATAGAGCGCAGTTGCTGTACGTGTTGGCCAAATTGACGACAGCCAGAGCAGATCAATAAATGCACTTTCAGTTCGGCTTGTTCCTTTAAATTGAGCTTTCGCTCCATCGCTATCGACAACAGTTGAGTGGCTTGTTCGCAATTCATCATGCTCTTTGCTCTCCTGCCTGAACCCAGCTATCTTCTAAGCATTCGCGTAAACGCAAACGCGCCCGATACAGCAGCACATGAAGATTACTGGTAGTGAGCTGCAGCGCAGCGCAAATTTCGTCGCTATCCAGTTCAATAAATTCGCGCATCATAAACACTCGCCCTTGCTCTGCCGGTAGCCCAGCTAAACAGGCATCGAACACTCGCCAAAACTGCTCATCGTGAACCATGCGGTCGGCATCACCCCAGCGCTGCGGTTTTGCATCCGCATGCCAATGGCCATGATCATCGAATAACCCATCTTTGAATATTTGATCGTCTGCATGGCCACAAGCCTTACACTCATCGAGTGTATTTTGTTGTGGCTCACGGTATTGGCGACGCAGGTGATCGGTTATTTTGTGTTTCAGAATGGCAAAGACCCAGGTCTTTAAATTGGCTTGGCGGGTAAAGGATGCGGCATTTTTTAACGCGCCCGCGAACGCCTCTTGCACAATGTCCTCGGCGGCGAAATCATTAGCTAATTGCAGCCGAGTAAACGCCAGCATCTGCTGACGCAACTCAACGACTTCGCGCTCGCTCATATGCAAGAAATCGGCAGTCACCTGAGCACTCCCCAACGTACGATGGCATTCCACACCGAACAAACCATAAGAGCAAACCTCAAGAACTGACCAGCTCGATTAACGCAGTAACAATAAAGGAATTTGGCTTTCGCTCACCATCTTGCGCGTATGACTACCGACAAAAAACTGACGAATACGAGAGTGCCCGTAAGCACCCATCACTATCAAGCCAATATCGTGTTCAGCTTGATAGGCCGTCAATGCCGGTTGTACATCGCCACTTAAGCGCGCCACAGTGACCTCAAAGTCGCATCTACGAAGCAGAGCTGCCGCGGACTCTAATTTCTGCTGATGCGCATCATCATCGTGCCCCACCATGACAAGGTGACAAGGCAAACCAACCAAAAGCGAGCTGTTAGCATAAGCATCTAATGCTCGTTGTGCTGCTTCACTGCCATCAAAAGCCACCATAAAGGATTGCGGCGCTTTAAAATCGTTGATCGCAACTAAGATGGGCTTGTGCAAACTGCGAATCACATCATCTAAATGGCTGCCAATCGTATGCGCTAACGGTTTATGGCTATTGCCTTGGCGCCCGATTACCAGCAGGCGAATATCATCTTGGCCTTCTATCAAGGTATTCAACAAATTACCGTGGCGCTGTTGCTTAGTTACCTCGAGCGCACCATTGGCCTTACTACGTACTTCAGCGTCATCCAATAAGTCACGACCATGCTCAAGCGCCAACTTATTGCGCTTTTCATCTAACTCCGCCAGCTCCAAGAGCAAATTTTCGCGACTGCCCAAACCAATATTACCCGCGAGCGTGGCAGCCGCTGGCACATCGTTTTTTTCTAATACATGCAATAACTTCAGTGGTGCCTGCGCACGTTGACTTACCCAAGCCGCCGCATCACACACCGCACCCGACATTACCGATCCATCAATACACGCTACGATCTGAGTCATTATGGTTATCCTTGTTATTTACGCGGTAACCACAACTAGTGGCCAGCTAACAGCTTTTCTACTTCTTCTGGTTTGTCGTGTACACCAAATCGATCAACAATCGTGGCACTGGCTTCATTTAAACCAATGAGCTCAACATCCGCACCTTCACGGCGGAACTTGATCACCACTTTATCCAGTGCTGATACTGAGGTGATATCCCAAAAATGCGCATGCGTTAAATCAATCGTAACGCGGGTGACCACTTCACGGAAATCGAACGACTGAGTAAAGGCATCAGACGAAGCAAAAAATACTTGCCCAACCACGCGATAAACTCGTTCGTCGGCATTAACTTGCTCTTGCTTAACCACCATAAAGCGACCAATTTTGTTGGCAAAAAACAGGGATGCCAACAAGACACCAACCAACACGCCCAACGCCAAGTTATGTGTTGCAACCACGACTAACACAGTGGTCAACATAACCACATTCGTTGAAATTGGATGCTTCTTAAGGTTGACAATGGAGTCCCATGAGAAGGTACCAATCGACACCATAATCATCACAGCTACCAAAGCTGCCATCGGAATCTGGCCAATCCATTTATCAAGGAAGACCACCATAATCAGCAAGAAGAGACCCGCAACAAAGGTCGATAAACGCCCACGACCACCGGACTTAACGTTAATAATCGACTGCCCAATCATGGCACAACCCGCCATACCGCCTAAAAGAGAAGAACCAATATTGGCAATGCCCTGCCCCTTACACTCACGGTTTTTATTACTCTCCGTGTCAGTAAGGTCATCAACAATCGTTGCCGTCATCATAGATTCAAGTAAACCCACGGCTGCCAGCGCCGCAGAATAAGGCAAAATAATCCAAAGCGTTGCCAGCGTCAGTGGCACATCTGGCCATAAGAATATCGGCAAGGTATCTGGGAGATCACCCATATCAGCCACCGTGCGCACGTCGATACCAAAGAACATCGCCACCGCAGTAATGGTAACAATGCAAACCAACGGTGAAGGCAACCAGCTACCGATTTTAGGAATATACGGGAATAGATAGATAATACCCAAACCTGCCACCGTCATAGCGTACACATGCCAAGTCACATTGGTTAACTCAGGCAACTGCGCCATAAAAATCAAGATCGCCAAGGCATTCACAAAACCCGTAACCACCGAGCGCGAGACAAAGCGCATTAAATCGCCAAGTTTGAGGAAACCCGCGCAGATCTGAAGGACACCACACAACAGAGATGCTGCTAGCAGATATTCAAGCCCGTGATCTTTCACTAACGTAACCATCAACAGCGCCATCGCCCCCGTCGCCGCCGAAATCATACCAGGACGACCACCGACAAACGAAATAATGACCGCAATACAAAATGAGGCATACAAGCCCACTTTAGGATCAACCCCAGCGATAATAGAAAAGGCAATCGCCTCAGGAATCAAAGCCAGAGCAACCACAGTGCCGGCCAGTAAATCACCGCGAATATTGGCAAGCCAATCGCGTTTGATGCTGTTTAACATGACGTGTGTAACCTAAATGACAAGCGGCCAAACGCAATTCAATACGATGACAACAAGATTATGCCCTTAGTGGGCAAGGATTCGCTATAAAACGAGCATTATACGGGGGTGAGCTGGCATGACAACCAATCACCAATGGTAATAATTGGTAATAGCCGTAAAACATCGCTGCGGGATATAATTTGCAAAATTCCTCATGGAGGCCGCTATGTTCAAGCCACCTAAGTACGATGTCAATGCTGCCTTCGCTGCGGATTCCCGCATTCGTGCAAAGAACAACGAGTCTCGTTCATGGGAACAGGCATACCGCAACCGCGACGCTGAGTACGACCGCTTAGCAGAGAAGTACCAAATGTGGATTAAGGTGATCGAGGACAACGCCGAAGCCAACATCTACGGTTCAACAGGTATGACTTGGAGTGGCTATACCAATGCCCCTTACCACGAACTGCGCTTGTACATGATGCAAATGGTTGCAGAAATAACGGGCAATCAATTAGCCGGTTTGCAGATGCCTTATGGCTACTGGCCAGCTCGCCGCAATTCAGTTTCAAGCCTGACCGATGCCCAACGCAAAGAAATCAACTTGCGTTTATTGTGTCGTATGGAATGGATTGACTACGGCCTACACTCATCCGTGATGGCTAAGTTTGGTGCCATGCTAGTAGAAGCCCTACTCAGCCCAACCAAAGAGAACGCGCACTTGCGTACTCGCGGTTTGAATGAAGCCTTTGTTAAAGAACAGAAAGCCTATAACGCCATCTGTGAGCAAGCACAGGATGTAACTCAAGGTGAACGTGTTCGTGCGGAGTTTGAAGCCGAACGCTACGCCTTCTGGAAAGGTAAATTACGGTATAACTATGATCGAGACTGCTTCCATCCATCCGCGATACAGACTCGTAAGGCCATTCCTGATATCCGTACCGACCTGCACTTACCCGCAGGCCGATTGGCCCGCGACTTTGGTATTAATATTGCCACAGGTAAGCCAGCCACCTGTTACAGCGAGTGGTTAGCAACGGGGGTGCTATCCGGTAATCGTGATACTAAAATGACTTCATGGGTGCTGTAATCAGCCCTAATGCTGTGGGTCTACAGGCTTCGTTTGTGTTTCCGTAGCACCGGCAGCCGCCTTCCCACCTAACGAATTAGGGTCAGTTTGGCCCTTATCTTTCTTCGGCTTGCCTTTACCACGACCAGCCCCCAGCGTTCCACGACCCAGCGCCCCAGCCCCAGGAACCGCCAACGCCAGAGCATTCTCTTTCGCTTCACGTTCGCCCAAATCTTGGTGATCTTGAACGCCGATCCAGAGGATGCGTGTCAGATATGCTTAACTGCGCCAAAAGGTCGGGCTAACCAGCACCAACAAGGTAAAAATTTCCAAACGGCCTAACAACATGGTTAATGCGAGTAACCATTTAGCGCTGTCACTGATATCACCATAGTGAATCACCACATCACCTAAGCCAGGACCTAAATTATTCAAGCAAGAGCCAACGGCAAAAAAGGCGGTCATTTGATCTAAGCCTGTCGCCATCAGCGCTAACATCATGACCATAAGAGTAACAACGTACAGAGCGAAAAAGCCCCAAACCGCCTCTAAGATACGGTCGCTCACCGGCTCACGACCTAATTTCACCGGAATAATCGCATTCGGATGTATCAAACGACGAATTTCACGCACGCCTTGCTTGTAAACCAAAAGCACACGGATGACCTTCATGCCGCCACCGGTAGAACCAGAACAGCCGCCAATAAACGCCGCCATAAACAGCATCACGGGTAAAAAAACCGGCCAGCCAGAAAAGTCCGCCGAGCCAAATCCGGCGGTTGTAGCAATCGATACCATCTCAAAAATGCCGTATCGAATCGATTCGGTAATGCCATAGGTATCGGTAAGCCAGAGTGCAGAAATCGTAATGATAATTCCACTGACAATAATAAAGATGAAAAAACGAACCTCTGAATCACGCCAGTAATGCGCAATCGAATGATTACGCCACGCATAAAAATGCAATGAGAAATTCAGTGCTGCCACCAGCATGAAGAATACCGCCACCATTTCAATCAGCGGGCTATCGAAATACCCTAAAGATGCGTCGTAGGTAGAGAAACCACCGATCCCCACGGTAGAAAAACTATGAGCAATGGCATCAAAAGTATTCATTCCCGACAGCCAGTAGGCTAAAGCGCAAGCGATGGTCAATGACAGATAGATATACCACAGGGCTTTGGCCGTTTCGGTAATGCGCGGAGTCAGCTTGGAGTCTTTTAGTGGCCCCGGCATTTCGGCACGGAACAACTGCATACCACCAATGCCTAACATCGGCAAAATGGCGACCGCTAAGACAATAATCCCCATACCACCCAGCCATTGCAGCTGCTGGCGATACCAAAGAACCGATTTTGGCAGGTATTCAAGCCCTGTTATCACAGTCGCACCGGTCGTTGTCCAACCCGAGAGCGACTCAAAAAAAGCATCGGTAAAGCTTAAGCCAGGATCGTCGGCCAACATAAACGGCAAAGTGCCCGCTAATCCTAAAGTAAACCAGAACAAGGTGGCAATTAAGAAGCCGTCACGGGTGCGCAACTCTTGGTGCGCGAAACGCAGTGGCATCCAAGCTAAAAAACCTATAGCGAAAATCAACCCCATTGCCATAGAGAAGGCCTGAGTCGCGCCGTCGTTGTACCACATCGACACCAAAAGTGGCGGCAACATAGTTAAACTGAATAGCATCCAAAAGATACCAAGAACGCGCACTATGACGGTAAGGTGCATGCTATCTGCTTCCTAGAAAAACCCCAGACCGACTTGGAACAAGCGTTCAACATCTGAGATATGACGTTTGTTCATGACGAACAAGATCACATGATCGTTTGATTCAACCACCACCTCAGAGGTCGCCATAATAACCTCCTCGCCACGCACAATCGCACCAATGGTCGTGCCTGGTGGCAAGCTAATATCTTTAATACGACGGCCGACAACTTTAGAAGAATGGCTATCGCCATGAGCAATGGCCTCAATGGCTTCAGCGGCACCACGACGCAAAGAGTGTACGTTAACCACATCACCACGGCGCACGTGAGTGAGCAAACTACCAATCGTTGCCTGTTGCGGCGAAATAGCAACGTCGATCATGCCACCCTGTACCAAGTCGACATAAGCTGCCTTGTTAATCAGGGTCATCACCTTGCGCGCCCCCAAACGCTTGGCCAGCAAAGACGACATGATATTCACCTCATCGTCGTTAGTCAGAGCGCAAAAGACGTCGGTATTTTCGACATTCTCTTCTTCAAGCAAGGCCTTATCGGTAGCACTACCCAATAACACCACTGTGCTACTGAGATTTTCGCTCAGATAGTGGGCACGTTCTTCATTGTGCTCAATCAGCTTCATTTTGTAATCTTTTTCGAGGGTCTTGGCGAGTCGATAACCAATGTTACCGCCACCCGCAATCATAACGCGTTTGTACGAATCTTCCGCTCGGCGAAGCTCGTTCATTACTTTTTTGATATGCGCCCGCGCAGCAACGAAGAAGACCTCGTCATCGGCCTCTATCACAGTATTACCTGTTGGCTCGATGGCTTTATTACGACGGAATACGGCGGCCACTCGTGCGTCGATATTGGGGAGGTGATCTTTTAACGTGTGAATCGCTTGGCCCACTAAAGGGCCACCGTAATAGGCCTTCACCGCCACTAACTGCACGCGCTCATCAGCAAAGTCGAGTACCTGCAATGCACCTGGATACTGCAATAAGCGGCTGATGTAGTTAGTAACCACTTGCTCTGGCGAAATTAAAACGTCGATTGGGAAGGCATCGTTCTTAAACAATTCAGGTTGTTTAAGATAGGCGTTAGAACGAATACGACTGATTTTGGTCGGAGTACGAAACAGAGTGTAGGCAATCTGACAAGCCACCATATTAGTTTCGTCAGAGTTGGTGACCGCGACCAACATGTCGGCGTCATCCGCTCCCGCATCTCGCATCACCTGTGGATACGAACCATGGCCGTATACCGTTTTAATATCAATACGATCCGCTAACTCTCGCAACCGCACCTGATCGGTGTCGATCACAGTAATGTCGTTTTGTTCATTGGCTAAGTTTTCAGCCAATGTGCCGCCCACTTGGCCGGCTCCCAAAATAATGATTTTCATACGATTCCCAAGCCTTTGCGGCCCGATTTATGAACGGTCAAGTCACAATCACTTATGCTTATTCAAAAGGGCGTAGAAAAAACCATCATGCCCCAAACGCTGCGGAAACAGCTGACGCCCGGCATTACAGGCCGTTCCCCAGTCTTTGTCCAGCGTTGTTAGTGTTACATCGGCATGCGTATCAACAAATTGACGAATTTGCTGGCTGTTCTCCTCTGGCATCACAGAACATGTGGCATACAACAAGCGGCCACCGGGCTTGAGCATGGTCCACGCGTTGGCGAGTACCGCTTGTTGCACTAACGCTAATTGCTCAATGTCTTCACGACGACGCAAAAGTTTAATATCAGGATGACGACGAATCACCCCAGTGGCCGAACAAGGCACATCTAACAGAATGGCATCGTACTGTTGACCATCCCACCAAGTCTCTATCGCACACAGATCACCGCAGACGACATTGGCACTTAGTCGTAAGCGCGCTAAATTTTCGTGCACGCGCGCTAAACGCTTCTCCTCCAGATCAACCGCCGTCACGTCGGCGTTAGCGTATTCAAGCATGTGACAGGTCTTGCCGCCCGGCGCAGCACACGCATCAAGAATGTGTTCACCCTCTTGCGGCGCTAATATCGACGCCGCTAACTGAGCCGCTTCGTCTTGCACGCTGAAATCCCCTTCAGCAAAACCCGGTAAAGCGGTTATGTCACAGCTTTCGACTAAATAAATCCCGTCGACAGAATACGGGGCTGCGCTCGCTTCGATACCGGCGTCCTGCAAACGCTGCAAATACTGATCACGACTGCCATGACGACGATTAACGCGCAAACACAGCGGTGGACGTTCGTTGTTTTCGGTCAGAATGTTTTGCCATTGTTCAGGCCAAGCCTTCGTCAGCATTTTCACCAGCCACTTAGGATGGCTAGTCGCCGTTACCGGATTATCATCCAGCGGTGGGCGCAGTTCTTCATACTCGCGCGCATAACGGCGCAAACAGGCATTAACAACCGATTTGGCATAGCCTTTACCCAATTCTTCGCAGGTTTCAACCGTGGCATGCACGGCGGCATGAGGGGCTTTTTTCTGAATTTCGAGCTGATACAAGCCAACAATCATCAGGGCATGAAGATCTTGATCCTCCTCGCCAAAGGGACGCTTGAGCAGCATCTTAGTAATGGCATTAAGGCGGAAGTAATGGCGGCAACTGCCCAGTGCTAAGTCGCGTAAAAAACCACGATCGGCACCATCCACTCGCGCTTCCAATGGGGGCAATAGCTGATTCAACGACTGCCCTTGCATTACCCCAAATACCGCATGAATAGCAGCAACGCGAGCGCTCAATACGGTTGTCGACTTGCTTTCAGCCTTCGACCAAGGCGAATAATCGCCGCTCACAGGTCAGCAGCCAAAACATATAAGGGCTGAAATAGTTTAGGCTGGCCATTAATAACATCGGCCACCGACATGGCTTTTTTGCCCGCCAATTGCACTTGTGTTAGCCGCAATATCCCCTCGCCACAGGCAACATCAATGCCTTCGTTAGCAACATTGGCAATGGTTCCGGGTTGTAGAGTTGTCATAGAGTCTCGTGCTTCAGCGGCTAATACCCGAATACGCTCGTCGCCAAGCAGGGTATACGCCATAGGAAAAGGGTTAAACGCACGGATGCGTAAGGCGAGGGTATCGGCCGCTTGCGTCCAATCAATCAAGGCTTCTTGTTTACTGAGCTTGTGGGCATAACAGGCAAGCGCGTTATTCTGCACTTCCGGCTTCAACGACCCAGATTCAACATCCGCCAATACGGCCAGTAATGACGTCGGCCCTAACTGAGCCAATCTATCGTGCAGGCTACCACCGGTATCCGTGGCAAAAATTCCAGTGGTGATTTTCGCCAACATGTCACCGGTATCTAGGCCGGCATTCATTTGCATTATGGTAATGCCAGTGACTTTGTCGCCGGCTTCGATACAACGTTGAATCGGTGCCGCACCACGCCAACGCGGCAACAAAGAAGCATGCACATTCAAACAACCGTATTTCGGCGCATCCAGCACCGCTTGAGGCAGTAATAATCCATAGGCAACCACGACCATTACATCCGCATTAAGCGCACGCAAATCCGCGATATCGGCTTCTTGCTTGAAATTCAACGGCTGATATACAGGAATATCATATTCAAGGGCGACCTGCTTCACCGAGCTTGGCTGTAATTTTTTCCCGCGCCCTGCCGGGCGATCTGGCTGACTGTAAACGGCAACGATTTGGTGTTCAGATGCAACCAGTGCGCGTAAATGGTCAGCGGCAAAATCCGGCGTCCCGGCAAAAACAATTCGTAATGGCATGGTTTAGCGTTTTCCCTGACGGGCTTCTAGTTTGTGTTTTTTTTCAAGCTTATCTTTAATGCGATTACGCTTGAGTGGGGAAATATAATCGACCATCAACTTACCTTCGAGATGATCAATTTCGTGCTGAATGCACACCGCCAAAAGACCACGGCACTCCATTTCAAAGGCATTCCCGTTATGATCAAATGCGTTCACTAAACAATGCTCAATGCGCGCTACGTCTTCATAAAAGCCTGGTACAGAAAGGCAGCCTTCCTGCATAGTCTCCATTTCACCGTCTAAAATGGTTATTTCGGGGTTAATAAAGACTAATGGCTCGGTCTTCTCTTCCGACACATCAATAGTAATAATGCGTTCATGGATATCAACCTGCGACGCTGCAAGGCCGATACCAGGCGCATCGTACATGGTTTCGAACATATCATCGACAATGCGCTGAATGCGGCTATCAAATTCAGTCACCGCTTTGGCAACGGTACGCAAACGTTGGTCTGGATATTCAAGTATTTCAAGTATGGCCATGAGAGATATGCTGTGCTTATAGAACAAAGTGGTTGTGACTTGCTAAGATTGCTGCCATGCAGCGATACTCAAAACATATAAATCACCCGATACGCCAATAATAAAGGGAATACAGGATGAGCAAAACCATCAAACGCCTTCTAATTGCTGGTTTGATGTGTCTTTCGACCACAGCCATGGCATTAGAGCTGAAAGCAGACGCTCCTCAGCGTTACACAGTTCAGAAGGGCGATACTCTTTGGGACATCTCCGAACGCTTTACCAATGAAGCGTGGCAGTGGCCCGAGATCTGGTACCTTAATACGCAAATCGAGAACCCTCACCTCATCTACCCAGGCGATGAAATCGGCCTGATTACAGTGGGCGGCCAACAGCGCGTAGGGATAACTCAACGCGGCGATGCTAGCCGCACAGTTAAGCTATCTCCTGACATTAAACTCATGGCGACCGCCCGTGTAGAGCCGATAGAGTCTGCAATCCCTGCCATACCAATGGATGCTATTCGCGGCTTTTTACGCAACCATCGCGTGGTTGAACCGGCAGAATTAGCAGCGGCTCCACACGTTATTTCCGGTGTCGACGAGCACTTATTGATGGGGGCAGGTTCGTCTATTTATGCCCGCGGCAAAGTCGATCAAGTGGCTTCGGCTTATGGCATTTTCCGTAAAGGTCAGGTGTATAAAGACCCTGAAACCGACGAAATTTTGGGTTTAGAAGCAACTGAAATAGGCTTAGGTCGGGTTATCAAAACCGACGGTGACATCCTGACCTTGATGCTCGAAAAAACGAATCAACAAGTCGCTATTGGTGATCGTTTATTAGAAACAGAAGACCGTTCACTGGCTTCTAGCTTCATTCCTAAAGCTCCAGCACAAGAAGTAATTGGTACTATCTTAGCCGTTTCTGGCGGCGTGTCGCAGGTTGGCCAATATGATGTGGTTATCTTAAACCGCGGTAAACGTGATGGCTTAGAGCTAGGTTCGGTTCTGCTGATCGAAAAAGCCGGCGTCATGGTTTATGACCGCGAAGCAAAAGAAAAAGTACGTCTGCCACGAGAAGAAGCCGGCAGCATGATGGTATTCCGCGTGTTCGACAAAATGTCATACGCGTTAATCATGCGCGCTGTTCGCCCACTGCGGGTGGGTGACATGTTCAACTCACCAAAACAGTAAAATAAAGAGGACATTATGCTCATGGATGAGCGGTTAACCGATGAACTCATTTCCGCGTGGTGGCGACTGCGGCAACTGCCTGGCTTTGGCACCGTCACGACCAACGACATCTTAAACCGGCTCGGTAGCCCGCACGCCCTGTTACGCTGCAACCCGCAAGAATTGCGCTCGTTGGGATTACGTGATGCTGCGATTGAACGTTGGCAAAATGATCAAGGCCTAAGCAACGGCCTAGAAACCCTATTAAATTGGCGCCGCCAGCGCGGTAACGGTGTGCTCATGGTTGCTACCAAAGACTACCCTGAAGCATTAGCCAACCTACGCGATGCCCCCACCTTTTTGTATTACAGCGGCACGATTCAAGCCCTGCAACGCCCCATGATTGCTATGGTTGGCAGTCGTCATCCGACACCTTATGGACGTCAGTGGGCTCGAGAATGTGCAGCCGAACTCGCGGCATCTGGCATGACGATTGTCAGTGGCCTGGCGCTTGGAATTGACGGCGAAGCCCACGAAGGGGCGGTAAGATGTGGTAGCACCATTGCCGTTATGGGCAGTGGGCCTGATCAAGTTTATCCGGCGCGTCATCTTGGTTTAGCACAGCGTATCTGTGATCAGGGCATGCTGTTATCAGAATTTGCCCCAGGTGTCACACCTCAAGCTCGTCATTTTCCATCACGTAATCGCATCATCAGTGGTATGACATTGGCGACCATAGTGGTTGAAGCCGACATCAAAAGCGGCACTATGATCACGGCACGCTTAGCAGCAGAACAGGGACGCGACGTATTTGCCCTCCCCGGCGTGGTCAGCAATCCCCTAAGTCGCGGCCCGCACCAGCTTATTCGTGAAGGAGCCGCCTTAATTGAAAACGCAAATGATGTACTGGGTGAACTTGGCCTAGATATCCCTGTGCGACAACCAGACATTGAGCAGCAAAGTCTTGATCTAGCGTCGTCCCTACTGGACAACAACAAATCCTTACCTGCTAAACCACCAGCCCCCACAACATCAGTAAATATCGCTCACAAAAACCATAGCGCCGTAGAAGCACCCGAGCTAGTGACCTGTATTGATTACACCACTACCAGTATTGATCTCATTGCGATACGTGCCAATCTAGACATGGCCCACTTGCTTCCAGAGTTACTACAACTCGAACTCGATGGCTGGTTACAACAACACCCCGGCGGCTACGCCAGAATCAAGTAGACAGATAACTTCACCGTCCAAACTCTTGTTGAAACTCAGCCCTTGTTGTACGGTTCCGCTCCTAATTAATCTCCTCAGTATTTTGAGTAACATCCTTGAACACTTGGCACATTCAACAAGCCATACGCTGCGTGCGTTTGGGTGGCGTTTTAGCCTACCCCACCGAAGCCGTATGGGGTTTAGGTTGCGATCCACGCAATGCTAAGGCCGTCCATAAAATTTTAGCGATGAAATCACGCCCAGAGCATAAAGGCTTAGTGCTAGTAGGTTCTTCATTGGATCAGTTTGACGAGTGGATTCAACCGCTATCACCAGCCGACCTTGCACAAGTACAAGCGACTTGGCCAGGACCAACAACTTGGGTGCTGCCATGTGTCGACAGTGTCCCAGTTTGGCTGCGTGGGCACCACGAAAGTCTTGCCATTCGTGTCACTGATCATCCATTAGTCAAAACCTTGTGCGCTACAATCGGCCCTTTGGTATCTACATCGGCGAATCCTGCAGGGAAAGAACCGGCACGAACCGCTTTACGAGTACGCCAATACTTCGCCCAACAGCCTGATTACATTTTACAGGGCGCTTTAGGTGGCAGAGATAAACCATCGGAGATTCGAACTCTCGATGGCAAACGCCTACGCTGAACCAAGTTTGTGCAAGCGAGTCGAACAAGCGCTAGCAAGGCTAACAGCGGCGAGAATTAATTTTTATGGTGTATCGCGAGCACCAATGAAGTGGAGAAATGAATGAGTCAGCCTCAGCACAGTTGTGATATTACCGCCGTAAAAACCTTTTTGCTGGATCTTCAAGATCGTATTTGCAACGCAATCGAGCAAGCTGATGGGCAAGCAACCTTCGTTGAAGACGCTTGGGATAGAGATCAGGCAGAAAGTCCACTTGGCCTAACCGGTGGCGGTCGTACCCGCGTCATGACCGAAGGTGCCGTGGTTGAAAAAGGAGGCGTTAACTTCTCGCATGTTCAAGGGGCCCAACTGCCAGCCTCGGCAACCGCAAGTCGACCTGAATTGGCCGGACGAAGTTTTCAAGCTTTGGGCGTGTCGCTAGTGATTCACCCTAGCAACCCTTATGTGCCAACCTCCCATGCTAATGTGCGTTTTTTTGTTGCCGAAAAAGACGGTGAAGAACCCGTTTGGTGGTTTGGCGGCGGTTTCGACTTAACCCCCTTTTATCCTTTTGAAGAAGACGTTATTCATTGGCATCAAACCGGTAAAGCTTTATGCGCACCATTTGGCGACTATGTATTTCCCAAATATAAAAAATGGTGCGATGACTATTTTTTTTTAAAACACCGTAATGAAACCCGCGGGGTTGGGGGGTTATTTTTCGACGATTTAAATACTTGGAATAACGAATTAAATTTCGATAAAAGTTTTGAGTTTATGCAGGCCGTCGGTAACGGTTACATTGCTGCTTATATTCCTATTATCGAGCGCCGCAAAAATACGCCATACGGTGAGCGCGAGCGTAAATTTCAATGCTATCGTCGCGGTCGCTATGTGGAATTTAATTTAGTTTTTGATCGCGGCACTATCTTTGGTTTACAAACTGGTGGCCGTACCGAATCGATTTTAATGTCTATGCCTCCAGTGGCTCATTGGGATTACGATTGGCATCCCGAAGTCGGCAGCCCAGAAGCGCGTCTTTACGATGACTTTTTACCCCATAAAGAATGGGTGTAAAGGAGTAAATCATGACCGATCTTTATGCCGTAGTCGGCAACCCTATCAGCCACAGTAAATCGCCGCGAATTCATTTAGAATTTGCCGCAGAAACCAAACAAGACTTATTTTATAAGGCTATTTTGGTGCCACTCGGCGGCTTCGATACGGAAGCTAAGCGTTTCTTCAAACATGGTGGCTTAGGGATGAATGTTACCGTCCCATTTAAAGAAGATGCCTATCGCTTTGCCGATGAATACACGCCACGAGCCGAACGTGCACAAGCGGTTAATACCTTGAAGCGCCTTAATGATGGCCGTTTATTGGCCGACAATACCGACGGCGCTGGGCTAGTACGGGATATTACCGTGAATAATAATATCGTCCTAAAAGATAAGCGCATTTTGTTATTGGGTGCTGGTGGTGCTGTGCGTGGTGTCTTGCAGCCACTTCTTGCAGAGAAACCCAATTGCATCGTGATTGCCAACCGCACGGTAAACAAGGCTGAACAACTAGCCGAAGATTTTGCCGATTTAGGCAAGGTATCAGGTTTAGGATTTGCTGATGTAAACGAGCCATTTGACATTATTATTAATGCCACCTCGGCCAGTTTGAGTGGTGAATTACCGCCATTAAATCCAAGTATTATTTCGACTGAAACCGTGTGCTACGACATGATGTATAGCAACAGCGCGACCATATTTAATCAGTGGGCAGCAGACCTCGGCGCTAAGCTCACGATTGATGGCCTAGGCATGTTAGTAGAACAAGCGGCAGAGGCCTTTTTCCTGTGGCGCGGTGTGCGGCCCAGCACCACACACCTAATGAAGACCTTACGCAGTGAGCATCGTAGGCGCTAATTCATCCTAGTTACGACTAAGCCTATCTGAGCAAAACAGTTCATCTGTAATACATTGGTAACGCATTAGTATTAATTTCTCTGTCATTGAAATTTAATGGAGAAGCAACAATGCAAGTATCAATTCTACGCGTGGCCTGCCTAGTAGCAACATTAGGCTTAGTAGCCTGCGGTGGCGACGATGGCAAAGACGGCTTAAATGGTCAAGATGGCATCGGCCAAAATGGTGCTGATGGCCAAAATGGTGCTGACGGTAAAAGTGCACCTCGCGCGTTACAACTGGATGTGGTAGGTCGTTATGCCAGCGGTTCTTATGGCAAAAGCGCGGCCGAAATCGTGCAATTCCACAAAAACTCAAATTCAGCAATGGCAATCAATGGCGCCGATAATCGCATCGACGTTATTAGCCTTGCAGGCTTGCCGACTGTTGCCGTTGCCAACGCCTTTAATGACAACAGCTTAAGCTCAACGCCATTTAACTTACCGACCGAAGTCACCGTATCGGGTGACGAAGTCATTGCTTTGGGTGCGGTTGACTCTCTAAGTGTTTATGGCGACTTATTAGCGGTTGCTATGGCGTCAGCCAACAAGACTGACCCGGGTGCTGTGTTGTTTTACACATTGGATGCCGCCGGTACAGGTACCTTGCTTAAAGCGGTAAAAGTCGGCTCATTACCCGATATGCTGACTTTTACACCAGACGGCAGCAAAGTCGTGGTGGCGAACGAAGGTGAGCCAGATACCAATTATGCCGCTGACCCTGAAGGTTCAATTTCTATCATCGCCATCACCGCTGGCGTTCCGGCAGATACCGCAACACTTATCGACTTCGACGATATGATCTTTGCCAGCGCCTTACTGGATGCAACAGATTACGATACTGATGACAAGCGTCGTGCATTACTGCAAGCTGAAGATGTTAAATTCGCTTCACCTGCGGGCACCACCGTTTCGCAAGATCTTGAGCCGGAATACATTGCCATCTCAAGCGACAGCCAAACCGCTTACGTTACTCTGCAAGAAAACAATGCCATCGCGATTCTTAATCTTGAAACTAACGCCGTACAAGTACGCGGTTTAGGGGTAAAAGACTGGTCACAATATGCACTCGACTACACCAATAAAGACGAAGTGCCGCTATTCAGCAAAGTGGATAACCTATTTGGCCTGTATCAGCCAGACTCTATTGCCGCCTACAACTGGAATGGTGCAACCTTTGTGGTTACCGCAAACGAAGGTGATTCGCGCGATTGGAATGCCTACTCAGAAGAAGAGCGCGCTAAGGACATTACCCTCAGCCCAGCAATGGACGTGATTTACAATCAGCATGGTGGCAAAGATGGTCTAGGGCGTCTGAAAATCACCACGGCGATGGGTGACACCGACGAAAATGGCGAATACGAAGCCTTGTACGCTTTTGGTGCTCGTTCCTTCTCTATTTGGGATCAAAATGGCACCCAAGTATTCGACTCAGGTGATGATTTCGGTCGCATCACAGCAAGCGTTCTAGGTTCAAACTTCAACGCTGCACACACTGAAAATACGGGTGATAACCGTTCGGATGACAAAGGTGCAGAGCCAGAAGCCATCACTACGGGCGAAATCAACGGTCGCACTTATGCCTTCATTGGTCTTGAGCGCGTCGGTGGTATTTTCGTTTATGACATTACCAGCCCATTTGCCGCGACGTTTGTGACCTATACCAATAACCGCGACTTTAGCACCACGTTTGAAATGGACGACGGCTTAGCCGAACCATGTGATGTTGCTGAAGGTATGGATTGCACCCAAGTACCAAATACTGGCGATCTTGGCCCAGAAGGTATTAAGTTCATTAGTGCGACGGAAAGTCCGAACGGTAATCCATTAATTGTGGTCGGCAATGAAGTCAGTGGCTCGGTAACGGTTTACCAAATCACTGAACTGTAATTTGCACGCAAAAAATAGTTAGCCAATTGGTTTACTGCAATAAAAAAGGGGCTCCGCAGAGCCCCTTTTCATTAGCAAGGTAGAGTATTACACGCTGTAGTACAGATCAAACTCAACTGGGTGAGTCGTCTGCTCAACACGGTATACCTCTTCCATCTTCAAGCTGATGTACGCTTCGATCATATCAGCAGTGAATACACCACCTTCAGTCAAATAAGCGTGATCAGCTTTCAAGCTGTCCAATGCTTCGCGCAAGCTACCACAAACTTGTGGAATCTTAGCTGCTTCTTCTGGCTCTAGATCGTACAAGTCTTTATCAGCTGCATCGCCTGGGTGAATCTTGTTCTTAACACCGTCGATACCAGCCATCAACATAGCAGCGAATGCTAGGTATGGGTTAGCAATTGGATCAGGGAAACGGGCTTCGATACGCTTGCCTTTTGGCGACGCAACGTAAGGAATACGAATAGACGCTGAGCGGTTACGCGCAGAGTAAGCCAACATTACTGGCGCTTCGAAACCTGGAACCAAACGCTTGTAAGAGTTGGTGCCTGGGTTAGTGAAAGCATTCAGTGATTTAGCGTGCTTGATGATACCGCCGATGTAGAACAAGGCAGTTTCAGATAAACCAGCGTACAAATCACCCGCAAACTGGTTTACGCCATCTTTCCAGAAAGACTGGTGAACGTGCATACCAGAACCGTTGTCACCAACGATTGGCTTAGGCATGAAAGTCGCAGTTTTACCGTAAGCAGCAGCGACGTTATGAATAACGTACTTGTATATTTGAACTTCGTCCGCTTTCTTAACCAGTGTGTTGAAACGTACACCGATTTCGTTCTGACCAGCGTTCGCCACTTCGTGGTGGTGAACTTCAACGTCCAAACCGATTGCCATCATGGTGTTACACATAGCCGCGCGGATGTCGTGATGACTATCAACGGGTGGCACAGGGAAGTAACCACCTTTAACGCGAGGACGGTGACCTAAGTTGCCGCCTTCCATCACTGTTTCAGTGTTCCAAGCAGCTTCATCAGAGTTGATCTTGCAGAAAGAGCCTGACATGTCTGCGCCCCAGCGGACATCGTCAAACATAAAAAATTCTGGTTCTGGACCGAAGAATGCTGTGTCACCCAAACCGGTAGATGCTAAGTATTGTTCTGCACGTAGGGCAACAGAGCGTGGATCGCGCTCATAACCTTGCATAGTTGAAGGTTCTACGATGTTACAACGCAATACCAAAGTAGCGTCTTCAGTAAACGGATCAAGGAACGAGGTGTCGTCATCTGGCATCAGGATCATGTCAGATTCGTTAATGCCTTTCCAACCAGAGATGGAAGAACCATCGAACATCTGTCCAGTTTCGAAGAATTCTTCGTTCACATAGCTCGCAGGGATAGTGACGTGCTGCTCCTTACCTTTAAAGTCAGTAAAACGCAGGTCAACCCAACGTACATCATTTTCTTTGATCAAATTCAGAGTGTTCTCTGACATCTTAACGTCTCCAGATGCTGGTTCAATTTCATTCGGGACTAAACCCGGCTTGCCATGCTCTTTCGCTGAGCAAGTAGTGTGCCATTGCCATCAATCTGAAGACCCGCGTAAATACTGGGCTTTCACCGACTAGTTGCCACCACTTTGTTCTAAATTGGAGCACAAATGAGCGATTATGCACCAATTAGATGCAAAGAAGGCTCCTATATGCGTAACGCGATACAAGCCCGCACATTATAGGTTCACTAAGCACCGTCCGTACATGAAAATCAGCACAAAAAAAGCGCTTTGGTTGTACGAAAATTGATATCCCGTAAAGCATCAACTTCAGGTATAATCCGGCCTCAATTTTTGAACTGACACCGGACCCTGATACCTTCCAATTACGTGACGGCGTCAGACACTCCCATCACGAAGGCTACTGTTGTGAGCAACATTCCAAGAAATATCGCCATTATTGCCCACGTTGACCATGGTAAAACTACCTTGGTAGACAAACTTTTAGAGCAATCAGGCACCCTAGATCGTAAAGATCAGGGCGGCGAGCGAGTCATGGACTCGAACGACCAAGAAAAAGAACGCGGTATTACCATTTTGGCGAAAAACACCGCCATTCGTTGGAATGATTACCCAATCAACATCGTGGACACCCCAGGACACGCTGACTTCGGCGGTGAAGTAGAGCGTGTTATGTCGATGGTTGACTCCGTATGCTTGTTAGTTGATGCCGTTGACGGTCCGATGCCACAAACTCGCTTTGTGACTCAAAAAGCCTTTGAGCGCGGCCTGCGGCCTATTGTGGTTATCAACAAGATTGACCGCCCCGGCGCTCGTCCTGATTGGGTTATGGATGAAATTTTTGATCTTTTTGACCGCCTTGGCGCAACGGAAGAACAACTAGACTTCCCCGTTGTTTATGCGTCTGCGTTAAACGGCATTGCGGGATTAGACCCAGAAGCAATGGCCGATGATATGACGCCGTTATTCCAAATGATCGTTGATCACGTAACACCGCCAGAGTTGGATCGAGATGGTCCATTTCAAATGCAAATTTCAGCATTGGACTACGACAGCTTCGTAGGCGTTATCGGCGTTGGCCGTATTTCTCGCGGTACATTAAAGCCGGGCACTGACATTCAGCTAATCACAGCGGAAGGCGATGTGCGCAAAGGTCGTATCCAACAAGTGAAAGGTTTCCATGGCTTAACACGCGTTGATGTTCCTGAGGCACACGCTGGTGATATCGTCTGTATTTCCGGTATCGATGGCTTAAACATCTCTGACACCTTGTGTGCCGTTGGCCATGTTGAGGCTCTACCACAATTGAGCGTTGACGAACCAACCGTCAGCATGACCTTCCAAGTAAACGATTCACCGTTTGCTGGCCGCGAAGGTAAGTACGTAACCAGCCGCAACATCAAAGACCGTTTGGATAAAGAATTGATCCATAACGTGGCATTGCGTGTTGAGCAGGGTGACTCGCCAGAGAAATTCAAAGTTTCTGGTCGCGGTGAATTGCACTTGTCGGTATTGATCGAATCCATGCGTCGCGAAGGCTTCGAAATGGGTATTTCAAAGCCAGAAGTGGTGCAAAAAATCGTGGATGGCGAAGTTCAAGAACCGTACGAACAAGTGGTTATCGACATCGAGGAAGAACACCAAGGTTCGATCATGGAAGAGATGGGTAACCGTCGCGCGGAAATGACCAACATGGTTCCAGATGGTAAAGGCCGTGTGCGCCTTGAGTTCATCATGCCAGCTCGTGGTTTGATCGGCTTCCGTGGCTTGTTCATGACCATGACGTCTGGCTCAGGCATCCTGACCAACATCTTTGATCATTACGGCCCAGTACAAGCTGGACTAGGTTCTACTCGCCACAACGGCGTACTGGTGTCTATGGTTCCAGGTAAAGTTCTTGGTTATGCCCTGTTTACTCTGCAAGAACGTGGGCGCTTGTTTGTGTCTCCGGGTTTAGAAGTATACGAAGGTATGATCGTTGGCTTACACAGCCGCGACAACGACCTAACGGTTAACCCGACCAAAGCGAAACAACTGACCAACGTTCGTGCATCAGGCACGGATGAAGCGATCAACTTAACGCCGCCAGTGAAACACACACTAGAACAAGCGTTGGAATTTATCGAAGACGACGAACTGGTAGAAGTAACCCCTACCAGCATTCGTTTACGTAAGAAGTTCTTAACTGAGAACGAGCGTAAGCGCTCGAAAACAAAGAAAAGCTAAGGTCTCTATGTTCAGTCCTGTGACTTGATCTACTCACCATCAAAACGGGCCTTTATGGCCCGTTTTTTATAAATCATTAGATGGCCACACTCTGTGCGATTTATAAAACTTCTAGTTTAGCAAAGCTCGCGACTAGCCATTTACTGCCGGCGTCATCAAAGTTCACTTGTACACGCAAGCTCGGCCCCTGCCCCTCAAACTGCAACACCATACCTTCGCCAAACATCTCGTGATAAACGCGTTGACCAAGATTAAAAGGGTATTGCGATTGTACAAACGCGGGCTCGCTCTGATAATTTGAACCACCATAATCACTCCGAGCGCGAGCTCTTAATGGACGAGTTACGCTATTTTTCAACCGTACTTCTTGAATTAAATGTGCGGGTATTTCGCGAATAAAACGCGATGGCGTACTGAAGCTCTCTTGCCCATACAAACGGCGACTTTCAGCATGAGTAATAATCAGCCTCTCCATTGCACGTGTTATCCCCACGTAGGCTAAACGACGTTCTTCTTCAAGGCCATCAGCTTCATCCATCGACATTTTGTGCGGAAATAAACCTTCTTCGACGCCAGCTAACACCACTTGTGGGAACTCCAAACCTTTGGCTGAGTGTAATGTCATTAACTGCACAGCATCGTCGTGTTCATCCGCCTGCGCATCACCGGCATCCAATGCCGCACTATCCAAAAAGACAGCGATAGGCGAGAGATCATCGGCATCATCAAATTCGGATGACGATGGCTCAAATTGTTTAGCGGCGTTAATTAACTCCTCTAAGTTATCGATACGCGCTTGGCCTTTTTCGCCTTTTTCTTTGCGATGATGATCCATTAAACCGCTTTTGGTAATCACTTGATCCATCAATTCATGCAACGCTAGTTCTTCCATGCCAATGCTAAGCTCGTCAATTAAATTGAGGAAACTTTGCACCGCCGCAGAAGCACGTTTAGGCAATAAATTATGCTGTATCGCTCCAATCGCTGCTTGCCACAAAGAACAACCATGATCGCGAGCAAAACTGCGCAAAATATCAACGCTCTTTTCGCCGATGGCACGCGCAGGTACGTTAATGACACGCTCCATTGCCGCATCATCATCGCGCGTTAACATTAAACGCAAATACGATAACGCGTTCTTAATTTCTAGGCGCTCATAGAAACGCTGGCCGCCGTAAATACGATAGGGAATACCCGCACGCAATAGCGCTTCCTCGAGTGTCCGCGACTGGGCATTAGAGCGATATAAAATCGCCATATCGGTGCGAGCACGGCCTGCTTTAGCCCACTCATCGACTAAGTCGGCAATATAGCGCGCTTCATCCTGTTCATTGAAAGCACTATAAAGAACGATCTTTTCGCCATCTTCATCATCCGTGCGTAGCTCTTTACCAAGACGACCTTGGTTATTTGCAATTACTGCGTTAGCCGCCGCAAGAATATTGGCAGTAGAACGGTAGTTTTGCTCTAACTTAATTAATTCCGCACCCGGGAAATCTTTCTGAAAATCGCGAATATTGCCGACATTTGCACCGCGCCAGCCGTAGATAGATTGATCGTCATCGCCAACGGCCATCACCGACACTTTATTACCCGCTAATAAGCGAATCCAAGCGTATTGGATATTGTTGGTATCTTGAAACTCATCCACCAAGATATAACGGAAGCGCTGTTGATAATGAGCTAATAAGTCAGGGTTATGCAGCCACAATTCATGCGCACGCAGTAAAATTTCACCAAAATCGACCAAGCCATTTTGCTGGCAATTTTCTTCGTAAATATAATAAAAATCGTGCAACTGACGCCCGAATGGATCACCCGACGGCATCACATGTGCGGCGCGGCGACCTTCGTCTTTTTGACCGTTGAGATACCATTGAATTTGTTTCGGTGGATAACGCGTATCGTCAATGTTATGCGCTTTCATCAAGCGTTTGATCACGCGAAGCTGATCGTCGCTATCCAAAATTTGAAAGTGTTGTGGCAATTTAGCTTCTTGCCAATGTTGTTTTAGCAAACGGTGAGCTAAACCGTGAAAGGTGCCAACCCACAATCCATTTGCAGGAATGTTGAGTAAATGCTCCAACCGCCCGCGCATTTCTTTAGCCGCTTTATTGGTAAAAGTCACCGCCATCACCGCAAACGGTGATACATTCTCAACCTCTAGCAACCAAGCAATACGGTGCACCAGTACTCGGGTTTTACCCGAACCGGCACCAGCAAGCACCAACTGGTGCGGAGAATTGGCGGCCACTGCATTACGCTGACCGTCGTTCAAAGAATCTAAAAGCAGTGAAATATCCATGCGCGAAGTTTATCAGATTAACGATTAAACCCAACGCATTACCTTGCCTCCCCCTCACATCTGGCGGCAATAGGATTTTATCTAGAAGGCTGCGTATAATCGAATTCATTGCCTATTGGCTGAGATAACTGCGTGAAAAATAAACCTATATTGGCTGAAATTGCCAATGCCGTACCTGCCTTACGTAAGTCTGAAGTGAAAGTCGCCGAATACGTCTTAGCGGCTCCTCAGCACGTCATGCACATGCGCATTGTCGATTTAGCTCAGGAAGCACAAGTCAGCGAACCGACCATTGTGCGTTTCTGCCGCGCCATTGGTTGCAATGGCTTCCAAGAATTTAAGATGCGTATCGCCCAAGAAATCGCCATCGCTAATAATATCGGCCAATTTGCCATTGTCGAAGACGATAGCATCGAAGAAATTTGCAGTAAGATTGCCGACACCACCATTCAGCGCCTGTTACAAATTAAAACCCAAATGATCCCTAACCAAGTCGGTAAGGCCGCCAATGCGATCAGCACAGCACGGCGCGTCGAATTCTATGGATTTGGCGCATCAGGCGCCGTGGCAATTGACGCGCAACACAAATTTTTTCGTTTACAAGTTGCCACCGCAGCTTATAGTGACCCGCATATGCAGTCGATGTCGGCAGTGACCTTGGGCATTAATGATGTCGTCGTTGCCATATCGCAAAGCGGTCGCACTCGGGATCTTTTACATTCCGTTCAGCTAGCCCAACAACAAGGCGCCAAAGTGGTTAGCTTAGCACCGGCCGGCACAGCACTGAGCTCGGCAGCCGATCTCCCGATCCATATCAACATCGAAGAAGATACCGACCAATTTACGCCGATGACCTCACGCATCGCGCACTTGATGGTCATCGACATGCTCGCCGTAGCCGTTACCCAGCGCCGCGGTCCTGAGTTCGCCACGCATCTCAATGCCATTAAACGCAGTATTAAATCGTTGCGTCTTGATTATTAGGTAGACGCAATACGTCATATTAAAGATATGCCTCAAGATACATCTTGAAACAATTCAGTAGTTCTAATTAACTAACCTTTAAACCCTTTAAATATAGGGACTTTTCAACTAATAGAACACCCGTCTAATAACCCTTACGGTTGGATTTTCACTCCACTCCTGTCATCTTATTGCAAACAATAACAACTACTATCACAGCCGGAAATGTGATCCCAACCAGAGACGGATATATGGAAAAGATGACTAAATCAGAGCAAGTAGAAGCTGTATCATTCGACCAAAATGGTAATGTCGTTGTCAATAAAGAGACATCCATGTCCAAAAAGCTGGTTGCACGCCGTGCAATCGAAGCGCACCTAGAGAAGAAACGCTTGGAACAAAATTTAGAAGCGTATTATTTTGAGTAATTAATAATTCGCCTAATAAAATCGTGCTGTTTATTAAATTAAAAGCATAAAAAGGCCGGGCCTTTATGGCCCGTCTTTTATTTATCCCTACCCTAAAATCGCTACATTGATTATGATCAATAAGAAATCCTAACGAAACTTAGTCAATGCGCATATTGCTCCCTATAATCGCCATCTTGGCTACCCCCATCCAAGCGGATGTCGTCGTACATATTGGCACTAGCTTATCAATACCTCCGTATGTTATCACCCACAATGATAGTGGTATTGCCCTCGACCTAACGCGCGAGGCGCTTGCCGCGAGCGGCTTAGATAGTGATGTCCACTACGGTAATAACGCCAAAAACATTGATGATTTTAATCAAGGAAATGTGAATGCATTGTTAGTAGCCCAACCGCAACTAACACCCAGCGCGTTTTTTTCGAGCAAGCCGGTGATGATTTTTCATAACGTGATCATCACGCTAAAACGCGCGAACTATCACATTGAAAAAGTGAGCGATCTGGACGGTCTGCGTATTGGCGCTTTCAGTCTTGCCAAGCACTTATTACCAAAGCCTTTCACCATCACCGCCGATTTAGCGCCCAGCTATACCGAATACACACAACAAATCGAACAAGTAGAGGCTCTTTATAATGGTGATTGCGATGCAATCATTATGGATCGTTTAATTTTTCTCTACTATCTCAGCAAGTTACGCCACAAAAATCCGCCAGATATTCGCTACCAAGAATCTTACGTTGCGAAAGAGCTATTCGAACCCAGTGAATACTTTATGGCGTTCAGCAATGAAGCGCATCGCGATGCCTTCGATAAAGGTATCGCGATGCTACGCAGCAATGGGCGTTACGAAAATATCATTAACAGCTACCAACAAACGCTGTCACACTACCTAATTCAATAAGCGGTAGGGCGAATAGCAGAGATAAAAAAACCGGCAATCGCCGGTTTTTTATCTAACGGATATTAGATATCAGCTAATGTTTTCAGCGGGTAGTTCGCTGGGTAAGGCTTTGCTGCCACCCCAGTATCAACTGCTGCCTGAGCAACTGCTGCAGAAACCACACCCAACAAGCGAGTATCAACCGCTTTAGGGATGATGTATTCACGGCCGAACTCTAAAGATTCTAGACCATAGGCATCCAGAACATCTTGAGTTACTGGCTCTTTCGCTAAATTAGCCAAGGCTTTAGCAGCGGCTAACTTCATCTCTTCGTTGATACGCTTAGCACGTACATCTAATGCACCACGGAAGATAAATGGAAAACCAAGAACGTTGTTAACCTGATTCGGATAATCTGAACGACCTGTTGCCATAATCGCATCTGGACGAAATTCTTTTACGATCTCAGGCATAATTTCTGGAACTGGATTGGCACAAGCAAAAATGATTGGATCTTTGGCCATAGCCTTGATCTGTTCACCAGTCACCATGTTAGGACCCGATAGCCCCAAGAAGATATCAGCACCTTCAAGTGCGTCATCTACCGTGCGCTTGTCAGTCTCAACGGCAAAGCCAGCTTTGTATTGGTTTAAGTCAGTACGACCAGAATGGATAACGCCATTACGATCACACATGAAGATGTTTTCTGGCTTCATACCCGCCAAAATCATCAGCTTAGAACATGAAATAGCAGCAGCACCAGCACCCAACACACACATTTTTGCATCTTCAATCTTCTTACCGACAACTTCCAATGCATTCAGCGCACCAGCAACCGTTACAATCGCAGTACCGTGTTGGTCATCATGGAATACAGGGATATCGCATTGCTCGATCAAGGTGCGTTCGATTTCAAAACATTCTGGAGCTTTGATGTCTTCAAGGTTGATACCACCAAAGGTGATCGCAATGCGACGAACAGTGTCGATAAAGGCTTGTGGGCTTTCAGACTCAACTTCGATATCAATTGAATCAACACCAGCAAAGCGTTTGAACAGTAGGCTCTTACCTTCCATTACAGGCTTAGACGCTAATGGGCCCAAGTTACCTAGACCGAGAATCGCTGTACCGTCTGTAATAACGGCAACCAAATTGCCTTTAGCCGTGTAACGGTAAGCATTTTCAGGATCAGCAGCAATTGCTTTCACTGGCTCAGCCACACCTGGGCTGTAGGCCAACGACAAATCGCGTGAAGTTTGAGCTGGCGTGGTCAGTTCAATACTGATCTTACCTGGCTTTGGAAACTCGTGATAATCCAACGCCGCTTGTTTGAAATCTTCTGACATAGTGCTTGTCCAGTTCCGTCGCAATGAGTGTTGTAAGCCAACTGCACCAAGACTACCAAGCGGGCACAGAGGCAAAGGGCCGAGAGTTATAACAAAAAACACTACCAAATTCTAGACAAATCAGGTATTAAGCCTCTGAAAAGATGATCGGTATCACTAAACTGATGGATAAACCGGGCATAGCATTGGCCGCAACGACACGCCCTCCATGTAACTCTGCAATTCGCTTCACCAATGCTAAGCCGATGCCATAGCCACCCGCCGCATGGTCTCGTGCACTGTCAACTTGAGTGAAAGCATCAAAGATTCGAGTTAACTGATCATCAGGCACGCCTGGGCCACGATCTCGAATATTAACAACTAACTCATCTTGCTGGCGCAGCAAGTTTATCGTTAAGGCGCTGCCTTCTGGTGCAAAACGAATAGCATTGCGCAGTAGGTTATCGAATGCACGCTCAATTAATAACCAATCCCACTGCGTAGCAACGGGTTCCGCAGGCCAATTGACGACCGTATTCACTTGCCTTGCTGCCAGTTCTAAATCGGCATCCGCTAGCCATTGCTCTAGATGCTCCTGAACAATGCCATCACTAAGCTGTAGCTGATGCTGGTCTTGCTCTTGCAGACGAGCTAAATCCAACATTTGGCCAATTAGACTATCAACCTGAGAGACTGCGCGCTCAATACGGGCATGCTCGGCACAGAGTCGATTGTCCGTATCTTTTTTACGGGCAATTCCCAGTGCAATCTGTAGGCGTGTTAGCGGCGAGCGTAACTCGTGGGACACATCACGCAACAACTGCTGATGGCTATGCAACAAGCGTTGCAGTGACGCCGCCATATCGACGAATTCATTGGTTAGTGCGCCAATTTCATCACGACGAAGGCCATCAACCTTTAATGCTGACATATCAAAATCACCGCCACCGAGCTGCTTCACTGCGTACTGTAAGCGTCGAATAGGGCGAGTTAAACTCCACGCCAAAACAAAGCACAACAAAGTCACCACCAATATCATCGCTGCCGGTAACATCCAGCGTCCTTCATCCTCTAAAATGCTTTGCCAACCAATACGAGAAACGGCAACGTATAAATAGTCGCCGCGCCGAATAGGACCAATCAGCAACCAGCCATCATTTTGTCCACGTAAAACCTGACTGCGATCAGCGGCCTCATCAACAAACTCTTCGATATCGTGGGGAAGTTGACTAATCATATCCATCGGTGTGGCAACAAGATTCCAGCCAGGACGAATACGTCGCCATAACTTGCGATCTTCAACCATCACCGGGCGCTGACGCTCGATCATGCGCACCAATAAAAGAGTTTCGTTGGGAGTCGCTTGACGCAAGTAATCGTCTTCAATCCAGAGACCTGTGAGTACCGCCGTAAACATAGCGATAAACACCACACTCCAAAACCAAAGAAAGATGCGCAAGAACAGTGAGCGATACCAGCGCACCATTTAAAAAAACCTCTTCAGTTCGGTGTGCTGCTTACCATTGACGTTAAACATTAACGAGCAGGTAACCGCGACTGCGCACGGTTTTAATCCAATCCGAATCATCGTCGCGTTTACCGAGTTTTTTACGCAGATTACTAACATGCATATCAATTGAGCGATCATAAGCCATCAATGGTCGGCCAAGCGCAGCTATAGACAGGGTATCTTTGTCGACCAATTTACCGACGTGCTCCATCAAACACTGCAATACGCCAAATTCGGCGCCGGTGAGTTGCAACTCAACACCATCCAATCGTGCCGTTCTCGTCGTGGGGTTCAGTGCGATATCGCCGACATGCAACTCAGATGATGCTTGCGGAGCGACATCGCTCGACAATTCGATGCGACGAAACAGCGCTTTGATACGCGCGACTAGCTCATGATGATGATAGGGCTTAGGAATATAATCATCGGCGCCATGCTCAAGCCCCAAGACGCGATCAACACTCTCGCCCCGCGCCGTGAGCATAATGACAGGCACATTGGACTCAGCGCGTAGCTTACGCAGAACCTCAAAGCCATTAAGTTTGGGTAACATAACATCCAATAAGATGAGATTGTATTGACCACTCAGGGCTTCCACCAATCCTGTATCACCATCTTGTACCGCCGTTAACTGAAAGCCTTCCATCGACAGGTATTCCTGCAACAGCTCACCCAATTCAAAATCATCATCAATCAATAATATGGATTTCATTGTGCACCTCTGATGGGAGAATAATCATCTACTTGGCTGAAATCCAGCCGATCTTGACGGATTCTTACTAGTTCTGCGGAACTCTGACAGTTGTGCAAAGGGGACAATCTCCGAAGGTATAGCCTCTTAATTCTCATAAAAGACGCGGTATTATCTGCTGGCTTGATTCATTGGCAGGATGCAGTCGCCATTAACATTCGATCGACTTTATAAGGACACATCATGAAAAAACTAACAGCAGTCCCTTTTCTAACATTAACTCTCCTCTCTGTCCTTTCATCTGGATGCACTATGATTGAAGAGACAAAGGGTAAATTAATGCCCGATAAAACTATCGCGGTTGTTTATCCTGAGGTTGATACATCTACAGGAAAGGTCATCATTTTCCCACTTTTTCTCAGCAAAAATGGTGATTTTGCAGCTGCCAATGCGGAGTTTGATAATTCCGTATTGAATACCCTTCTGATTAAAAGCTGGAGCAGTGAGCTGGAAGATAGTGAGAAGATCACTATTCCCAAATCCGTGATCGATAGCTTGCCTCATGGTTGGGAAGTTGCAGAACTAATGGTTAAAGCAATAGATAACACTCGCGAAGAAAGAATGGATAGTGAAATGTTGCAAGATTTCTCAAAAGCTATAGCGAATAAATTTGGACCTGGCATCATCGCAGTTGGGATCGTCTTTGAAGATGAAGAAATGTACAAAAACACGATGACATTACACTACAACGCTGGGCTGTTTGATTTGAAAAGCTCAAAATTCAAGTGGATTACCAATACGGTGCAAAAAACTCCCGCTCCAGTGAGTTATCAAATTACATTACAGAAAGCACTGGATGACTCTTGGAAAAAACTTAAAGAAAAAAATGACGGTCTAGTCCGCTGATTTGCGAATGCGGGTACTTTGTGCCCGCTTAATTCCCTAACAATACCGCAATCCAGCGGGTGCTGGCGCGCGTTTCAAGGGCAATTTTCACCACCATGGTCAGCGGGATCGACAGCAGCATGCCCACTGGTCCCAGCACCCAGCCCCAGAACACCAACGACAAAAATACAACCAGCGTCGACAGCCCTAACGAACGCCCCATCATTCGAGGCTCAACCACATTACCGAAGAAGGTGTTGGCACCGACATAAATAGCGGCCGTGATAAGCGCATCACCCACGCCCAATTGGATCAAAGCCACCAGCACCGCAGGCACAGCCGCAATAATGGAGCCGATATTGGGAATGTAATTCAATAAAAAGGCAATTAAAGCCCAGAGAGGCGCGTAGTCAACACCCACAATGACTAAGGGAATCCCGACCATCGCCGCAGTACCTAAACTCATCAGAGTTTTAATCATCAAATACCGCTGCACCGAATCCGTGAAACGCTGAAAGTGTATGAATGCTTGAGTATGATCACCAAAAGCTTTGCGCACTTTATCGGGGAAAGATGACGCCTCCAGTAAAATAAAAATCACCGCAAATAAGATCAAAAAGGTGTTCGCCAGCACCCCGCCCAAACCATTAAACACGCTTGCTACCATGGTCATAGCAACGCTAGGGTTAATATATTCACGCAAGACATTATCTGCGACTTCAATACCTTGGCCCCGTAACCAAGTGACCAACTGACTGGTTAACGTTTGCAACTTTTGCTCATAAATCGGAACATCAGCATAAAAGGCATTCAACGTCTTACCAATAAAGGTCGCCAGCAGAGTACCAACCACAGTAAACCCAAGCAAAATGATAATAAGTGCAATAAGAGTGGGTACTTTATGGCGCCTCAACCAACGCATCAGAGGTGTCGCTAAAATGGCGATGAATACCGCCAATAGGAAAGGCACCAACATACTGGCCGCACTTTTAACTCCTGCAATCACAATAACAATCGCCGCTAAAATCAGTACCACATTCCCTGCAACGCGATTTTCGGACGATAACATGATAACTCCATGCAAGCTGAGAAGAAGATTGCGCTACCATACAGTAGTCCTGCGGCCCCATCTAGACGCCTATCAAGCGCCTTGACGGTGTTTTTTCGAGCAATTAAATAATGTTTTTTTGTACTTTCATACATCTTTTGCCGAATTATTTGTGCAAGGGTATTGCAAGTAGAATAATTTTCTATAGAATTCGCGGCCTGAAATGCGGAAGTGGTGAAATTGGTAGACACGCTGGATTTAGGTTCCAGTGCCGCAAGGCGTGAGAGTTCGAGTCTCTCTTTCCGCACCAATTTACGGAGTCGTCCATGACTGGCCTCCTTATCCTGTTAGTCTTTCTGTTAACGGGTATTTCATTACAAACTTGGTTAGATCTTCCTGTCCCCGGCTCCATTGTCGGCATGCTCGTTCTACTATTCGTCTTGATACTACTGCGGCGCACCCCGAAAGCTCTGCAAGGCACTAGTCGTGTTTTATCACCGCTATTGCCTCTATTTATTATTCCCGTTAGTGTTGGCATCATCACTCAAAAAGAACGACTCAATGAATATGGTATCGCCCTGCTGATTATTATCGCCGTGAGTTTAATCCCGGGTGCTCTAGTCTGTGCCTTTATTATGACCAAGAGATCAGATTCATGATCACCTCATTAATGCACACACCTTTATTTTGGACCGCATTAACCATTGCCTCATTTCTATTCGGCCAGCGCCTTTATCAACAACTCGGCAATAGCGCTTTTATCCCGCCAATACTGACAGGGATCACCTTAATTTGCCTGACCTTAGAACTCACCAATACGAGCTACCAAACCTACATGCAAGGCGGTGAATACTTGCACCTTATGCTAGGTCCTGTGGTTGTTATGCTCGCCGTGCCCTTGTACCAATTTATTCATACCATGCGCAAAGAATGGCTACGCATCAGTTTGGCAGTAAGTCTCGGCAGCGCCACAACCGTTGCTACAGCAGTATTGTTAGTCGATTGGTGGATCGGCGACCAAGCCATTACGGCAACAATGGCAACCAAGTCCATCACGACCCCCGTTGCGATCACATTGAGTGAGCAATTAGGCGGCATTAGTGCTCTTGCCTCAGCATTCGTGATTGTCACCGGTATCTTTGGTGCTTTATTCATACCGCCACTGCTAAAAATTACCAAACTTAACCAACCGCAAGCGATGGGCCTCACTTTAGGCGTTTGCGCACATGCGATTGGCACCAGTCGCGCCATTGAATTAGGAACACGAGAATCCGCCTATGCCGCAATGGCTATGACGTTAACCGCAACCTTGCATGCAATGGCATTACCTTGGCTAATTTAAGTGTCATAGAATCGGCTTATAATCGTTTACCTTCAAATCGTCCGGCCAAATACTCAATCGCCAGAGCCAAACCAGCAATCGCGCGGCCCTCGTTAAAATCATCGCGAGCGTACAGTTCAGGCAAGTCTACAAATTTCCACGGTACCAATTCGAGCGGCTCTGGCTCATCACCTTCAAGCTTAGACGGAAACAAATCACGCGCTAACACAACATCAATACCACCGCGCATATAGCTTGGTGACAAACTCATTTTCTTTAAATGAATAAACTCGCGCGCCGCAAAACCGATTTCTTCCTGTAGCTCACGGTTACAGGCGTCACGCATGCTTTCACCCAAATCCACAGCCCCTTTGGGTAAGGTGAGAGTGTAATCTTCTACCCCGCCGCCATACTCGCGAATCAAGGCAAAGGTGTCATCATCCAGCAAGGCAACCATCATCACCGCACCGCTACCGCCGGGAACTAAGCGTTCATAGGTACGTTCCACCCCGTTACTAAAACGAAGGTCAATCGACTCAATGCGGAACAAGCGGCTTTCTGCCACCAGCGAACGATGCAAAATCTGTGGTTTTTTATCCATAGTGAGCCTGTTTTAATAGGAGTAATTGCAATGCTATGTTGGAGTATAACCCCATGAACCTGCCTGATTGGCAACAAATTGATACTGTTCTGCTCGACATGGATGGCACCTTACTGGATCTCCATTTCGATAATTATTTCTGGCTTGATCACCTACCAGGAATCTACGCCAGTCACCACGGTCTCAGCGAAGAAGAAGCCCTGAGCGAACTCAATAAAAGCTTTGTCGGGCTACGCGGCACACTCGATTGGTATTGCCTAGACTACTGGACTGAGCTTACCGGCCTGCCAATCGCCGAGCTAAAACGCGACGTACAAGATAAAATCGGTTTTCGCCCCCACGTGCAAGACTTTCTACAACGCTTGCAAAGTATGGGCAAGCGCCGCGTGATCGTCACTAACGCTCATCGCGATAGCGTTAACCTCAAAATACAGCGCACAGGGTTAGATCAACTGGTTGATCGAATTATTAGCTCGCACGACTATCGTGAACCCAAAGAAAGCCAAGCATTTTGGGATCATTTGCAGCGCGACGAAGGCTTTGATCCGGAGCGCACACTATTAATAGATGACAGTCAGGCTGTGTTAGAATCCGCATCGCGTTGGGGTATCCGTTATCTATTAACCATCTTTCATCCAGATAGCCAAAAAGCCCCAACCAGAGACAGTCAATTTCCGGGCATCGACCACTTCGATGAGCTTGATTGGTAGAGCAACAACACGTTGTTAAATCAAAATGGGAGCAACGGTGAGCGCCACAGACAGCAATACCAGTAAAATTCGCATTGATAAATGGCTTTGGGCTGCCCGTTTTTTTAAAACGCGCGCAGCCGCAAAAACCGCCATCGATGGCGGCAAGGTTCATTACGAAGGGCAGCGCTGCAAAGTCAGCAAGACCGTTGATGTTGGTGACAAACTGACCATTCGCCAAGGTTTCGACGATAAAACCGTGCTCATTACTGCGCTATCCGAACAACGACGCGGCGCTCCGGAAGCGTGTTTATTGTACGAAGAAACGCCAGAAAGTATTAAACAACGGATCGATAAGGCAGAAACTCGCCGCATGATTAATGCCGCCGGAATGGCACCCGACCACAAACCCAACAAGAAAGAGCGTCGAGACATCAGCCGCTTTAAGCAAAGACAGGATTACTGAACATGAGCCAGCCCTCCGGCAGCGCCGATTTACTGCAACGTTTTAGCTTTGATAACACCGACATTCGTGGCGAAGTCACCCACTTGCATCGCAGCTATCAAAATGTGCTTGAGCGCCACTCTTACCCACCGCTGATCGCCACCGCCATCGGTGAATTGATGGCGGCAACCGCACTACTGAGCGCCAACTTAAAATTTGCCGGTCGCCTCACATTGCAGATACGCCTTGCGGGTAACGTGTCATTACTGCAAGCCGAGACCAATCAGCAAGGCCAATTACGCGCCATCGCACGTTACGATGAAAATGCAGCGGATACCGAACTCCAGCTCGAAAATGGCCAATTCATCATCACCATAGAGCCAGAACAAGGTCAGCGTTATCAAGGCATTACAGCAATCGAAGGTGGTAATATTGCCGGAGCGCTAGAAGAATACTTCGTACAATCAGAGCAACTCGATAGCCGCTTTTGGCTAGTGAGCAAAGACGGTATCGCTGCCGGATTTATGCTGCAAAAAATGCCAGGAACCGGCAGCAATGATGCTGATGCATGGGATCGTATTGGCCATCTCGCGAGCACTATGAAAGACGAAGAATTGCTGTATTTAGATAACTCGACGCTGCTGCACCGACTGTATCACGAAGAACAAATTAGGATTTACCCAGAATCACCACTGTCCTTTTTTTGCACTTGCTCCAAACCTCGCACCGCCAATGCACTACACCAATTGGGCTATGCCGAACTGGATGAAATACTCAAAGAATCGGGAAAGATTTCCATTACTTGTGAATTTTGCCAGCAGGCGTATGCCTTTGAACGACCAGAAATTGAAGAAATGTTCCCTGAACGACACCTACATTAAGCCAATAATACAAATAAAATCAGCAAGTTCCGCAATATCGACTAATTAGTATACAGGGGGCTTAGCGTCCGGCGGATTTTCTGGCATAATTGTGCGCCTTCGATCCTGGACTCGCCCATGCACCCTCAGGGCGGTATATAGAGATTACAGCGTGCGGTCAAAAGCCGCACACGATTAATGAGGACCCCACTGGGCACCGATATGACGACTGTTTACACCGACTTATCCACACCATTTTTGGTAGAACAAGCGATTCTGCGTGGCGAAGGCCAACTGCAGGACAATGGCGCACTGGTTGTAAAAACTGGAACTCGCACTGGCCGCTCGCCAATGGACCGCTACATAGTTGAAGAGCCGAGCAGCAAAGATGCCATCGACTGGGGCAACATCAATCGCCCATTCGACGCCGACAAATTCGACGCTTTGTGGGAGCGCGTAGAAGAATACCTCTCGCAACACGACAGCTTTGTCTCTTATGTCCACGTAGGTTCAGATTCTCAGCACTACCTCCCGGTTAAAATGACCACTCAGACTGCTTGGCAGAACCTGTTTGGCCGCAACTTGTTCATCCGCCCAGAAAGCTATAACGGTTCTTCTAAAGAAGAATGGCAGATTCTGAACGTTGCCGATTTTGAGTGCGTACCTGAGCGTGATGGCACCAACTCTGACGGTTGCGTGATCCTCAACTTTGCGCAACGCAAAGTATTATTAGCTGGCATGCGTTACGCCGGTGAAATGAAAAAAGCCATGTTCTCGGTACAAAACTTCCTGTTGCCAGAAAAAGACGTGCTGCCCATGCACTGCTCTGCCAACGTAGGTGACGACGGCGACACTTGCTTGTTCTTCGGCTTGTCAGGTACCGGTAAAACTACCCTATCTGCTGACCCAGAGCGTTTCCTAATTGGTGACGACGAGCACGGCTGGGGCAAAGGCACAGTATTCAACATCGAAGGCGGCTGCTACGCGAAAACCATCGACTTGTCTCAGAAAAACGAACCCATCATTTGGAACGCGATCAAGTTCGGCGCCATCGTTGAAAACGTCGTGATCAACGAAGCTCGTACTGCGGATTACGCCGATGTCAGCCTGACTGAAAACGGTCGTTGTGCGTACCCACTTGAGCACGTAGAAAAGCGCGTTGCAGAAAACAAAGGTGGCGAGCCAAAAGCCGTTATCTTCCTAACTTGCGACATGACCGGTGTTCTTCCTCCGGTGTCAGTACTGACCAAAGAACAAGCGGCTTATCACTTTCTAAGTGGTTACACAGCCCTTGTTGGTTCTACTGAAATGGGTGGATCTAAAGGCCTTAAATCTACTTTCTCTACCTGCTTCGGCGCACCCTTCTTCCCACGTCCAGCGGGTGAATACGCCGAATTGTTGATGAAACGTGTGACTGAATTCGACTCACAAGTGTACTTAGTAAACACTGGTTGGACTGGCGGTGCTAACGGCGCAGGTGGTGAGCGTTTCTCTATCCCAACGACTCGTGCCGTGATCAGCGCGATTCAAACTGGCGCGTTACGCGATGCAGAAACTGAGTCTCTACCCGTATTCGGTCTGAACGTACCGAAAGCGGTTGATGGCGTAGAGAGTCAGTTATTGAACCCGATCAATGCTTGGGGCGACGAAGCGAAATGGACTGAAGCGGCAAAAAGTTTGGCGGCTCAATTCACGGCAAACTTCAAAAAATACGATGTCTCTGACGCCATCGTAGCAGCGGGTCCTTCAGCGGAATAATTGCTGTTAAGCCTGTAGAAAAAGCCCCGCCATGCGGGGCTTTTTTGTGGGCGAGGGAGCGGTAGGAGCGACTCAACGAACGCTTTTTTGTTCGTAGTCGCGAGGCTATTTCGATGTCCTGTTCGTCACTGCTCGCTGGTGCTCCCGGAGTAACTCCTACCAAAAACAGCTGCGGCTGCCGCAAATCACCGATAACAAGCGCCGCCCATTTTTCGCTATACTCCCCTCACGTTTTTTCGCTTTAGAGAGTGTTATGAGTCACGCAGATATTGGTCAACGCATCGCTACTGAACTAGGTATTCGTCCACAGCAAGTTACTGCCGCTGTGGCTTTGTTAGATGAAGGCGCAACCGTGCCGTTTATTTCTCGTTATCGTAAAGAAGTCACAGGGTCATTGGATGACACTCAGTTGCGTAATCTGGAAGAGCGTTTGCGCTATCTGCGCGAGATGGAAAATCGCCGCATCTCTATTCTCAAAAGCATTGAAGAACAGGGCAAGTTAACGCCAGAGTTAGCGCGTGAAATCGACAGCGCTGATACCAAGACCCGTCTTGAAGATTTATACCTGCCGTACAAACAAAAGCGCCGTACCAAAGGCCAGATTGCAATCGAAGCTGGATTACAGCCGCTTGCCGATGGCCTGTTCGAGAACCCGAATCTTGATCCTGAAGCCGAAGCCGCAAAATACATCAACGCCGAGAAGGGTTTCGCGGATACCAAAGCCGTATTAGATGGCGCTAAGTACATTTTGATGGAGCGCTTCGCCGAAGACGCTAACCTGCTGGCCAAGCTGCGTACCTTTATGCAGCAGGAAGCCACGCTGTCGGTGCGTGTTGTTCCTGGCCAGGAAGGTGCGGGGGCCAAGTTTGCTGATTATTTCGAACATGATGAAGCGCTGAAAGGCGTGCCCAGCCACCGTGCACTCGCCATTCTGCGTGGCCGTAACGAAGGCATATTGAGTTTCTCGCTGGTCACCGGTGATCCCTCCGACAAACTGACACCAAGCCCGTGCGAAGGCATGATCGCCTCACATTTTAATATCGAACAACAGGACCGTGCCGCCGACCGCTGGCTGGCCGAAGTGGTGAAATGGACCTGGCGCATCAAGCTACTCACGCACTTAGAAACCGAACTCGTTGGCAATCTGCGTGAGCGTGCCGAAGAAGCCGCAATCAAGGTGTTCGCCGACAACCTGAAAGACTTACTTTTAGCTGCTCCAGCTGGGGCAAAAACCACCATTGGCCTCGACCCTGGTATGCGTACCGGCGTTAAAGTTGCGGTGGTTGATGCCACCGGTAAAGTATTGGACCACTGTGCGATTTACCCAACGCCGCCGCAAAATAAAATTGCTGAATCCGGTGCCATCCTGCTGGCATTGATCCAAAAGCATAATGTTGAATTAATCGCGATTGGTAACGGTACCGCCAGCCGCGAGACCGATAAGTTTGTCGGCGATATGCTCAAGCAAGCAGGCTTAAAAAACGTACAGAAAATCATGGTGAACGAAGCTGGCGCATCGGTTTATTCCGCTTCTGAACTCGCAGCAAAAGAGTTCCCAGACTTAGACGTCACGATTCGTGGTGCCGTATCGATTGCTCGACGTCTACAAGATCCATTAGCGGAGCTGGTGAAAATCGAGCCTAAGTCGATTGGGGTCGGCCAATATCAGCACGATGTGAACCAAAGCCAACTGGCACGTACACTAGACGCCGTAATCGAAGACTGTGTGAACTCAGTGGGTGTGGATTTGAATACAGCGTCGGTGCCGCTGCTGACGCGCGTGTCTGGCTTAAACAGCACGCTGGCGAGCAACATCATCGCGTTCCGCGATGCCAATGGCGCCTTTAATAGCCGTAGCGATCTGAAAAAAGTCCCACGCCTAGGCGAAAAGACCTTTGAACTGGCCGCTGGCTTCTTACGCATTATGAATGGCAAAAACCCACTGGATGCCTCGGCGGTTCACCCTGAGTCTTATCCACTGGTAAAAAATATCGCACATAAATTCTCTCGCGATGTCAGCAGCTTGATTGGCGATGGCAGCTTCTTAAAGTCAGTGAATGCCGCTGAGTTCGCGACCGAAAGCGCTGGTGTAATCACCATTCAAGATATTCTCAACGAGCTCGAAAAACCGGGCCGTGACCCGCGTCCAGAGTTTAAGTTCGCGCAATATCAAGACGGTGTTGAAACCCTCAATGATCTAAAGCCAAACATGGTGCTTGAAGGCGTTATTACTAACGTTGCCGCTTTTGGTGCCTTCGTCGATATCGGCGTCCACCAAGACGGCCTAGTACATATCTCTGCGCTGTCGGATACGTTCGTCAAAGATCCACGCGATGTGGTCAAAGCCGGTGATATCGTCAAAGTGAAAGTGATGGAAGTGGATATTGCGCGCAAGCGTATCGGTTTATCCATGCGTATGAGTGATGATGCCACAGAGAAAGCCAACGAGAAAACACCGGGCGAACGTCAAGGACAACGCAATCCGCGCGGTCAACAAAACCACAAGCAATCCACCAGCTTTGCCGATAAAAACAGCAATGGCCAAGGTGCGATGGCAGGCGCCTTAGCCGCGGCTTTCGCCAAAGCGAAGAAGTAATCTAAAACGAACTGTTCCGGCCATAAGCTAATAGACTTCATGGCTGGTGCAATTATCGCTTACCTGTCCCATCGCCTTTCCCTATAATCGCCGAAACCTGATGCATTTTCGAGGCGACTTTGGCGACCTACAACGACCTACTGGCTCAATTGAGTTTTCCCAACAACCTACCTCTTCTAACCCAACTAAACCGGGGTATTGAGAAAGAGGGTTTGCGCGCATCAAACCAAGGGGTTATTGCTCAAACTCCCCATCCAAAAGGTCTAGGATCGGCGTTAACACATCCGAGCATTACAACGGATTATTCCGAATCCTTGCTTGAATTTATAACACCGGTAATGAATAGCGCCCACGAGGCTCATGCCTATTTGGATGTAGCTCATCGTTTTGCCTACAGCCAAATGGATGCCGAAGTGATTTGGCCAAGTTCTATGCCTTGTATTCTGCAGGGCGAGATGAGCATTCCAATTGCCGATTATGGCAGTTCGAATCTCGGCCAGCTCAAGCATGTTTACCGTCACGGTTTATGGCACCGTTATGGCCGCACTATGCAGTGCATTGCCGGTATTCACTACAACTTCTCATTACCCGAAGAATTATGGCAATTAATCGCCAAAGCAGAAGGCAAGGAAGCCAGCCAAGCTTATATATCCGCCGGCTACCTGCGTTTGATTCGTAATTTCCGCCGCTATTCTTGGTTATTAATTTACTTGTTTGGCGCCTCGCCAGCCGTATGCTCTAGCTTTTTAAGCGGCCGAAAACACACCTTAGACGCATTACACAAACACACTTTATATGCACCCTACGCTACGTCGCTACGCATGAGCGATCTTGGCTACCAGAATAATGCCCAATCTGAATTGACCATATGCCACAACTCCTTAGCTCGCTATCTAGAGACCTTAGGAAATGCTATCTCGATACCCGTCGCCGCCTATGAAGCCATTGGCTTAAAAGATGAAAACGGACAATACAAGCAGCTAAATACCAACCTACTGCAAATCGAAAACGAATTTTACAGTGATGTACGCCCTAAACGAGTTGGCCCTCCTAGCGAGAAGCCGCTCGAATCTCTGGCTCGCGCCGGCATTCAATACATTGAAGTACGCTGCACCGATGTGAATCCATATATGCCCGTAGGCATTGATATTCCACAGATGCTATTCATGGATGTGTTTTTAACATGGTGTGCCTTACACGATAGCCCAAACATTAGCGATGCGGATTGCGCACGGCTGAAAGACAACTTGCAACGCACGGTAATGGAAGGTCGACGCCCAGGCCTCATGCTAAAACGCAACAACACTGAGATATCCCTGCAAGCATGGGGAATCGAATTGATTGATGACATGATGACCTTAGCCGAAAGATTCGACCAAGCGCACAGCTACCATTTCCATCTTGATTCGCTCTATCAGCAGCGTCTGAAATTAATCGACAGCAGTCGTACACCCTCTGCGCAAGTGCTCGCCGATCTGATTGATAGTGGGAAAGAGTTTAGCGAACTAACCTTAGATCAAGCCCTGTTGCACCGTAAAACCCTGTCAGAACCTTTAGCTAGCAATGTGCGCCAACAATGGAATGCGATGGCGCAAGAATCGCTCAAGGCACAACGTACACTTGAAGAAAATGATGACGTGCCATTCGAGCAATACCTAAAAGCGTATCTAAAACGCGACTAGCTTGCCGCAAAAAAAGCCGCTGCCAGAAAAGCATAGCAGCGGTTTTTTTATACCCGTAGCGCCGCTTATAACTAGTTTTGCACGACAAAATTACTGAAATATAAGTCGTCGATATACGGCATACCTTCAAGCTGCTCCATCACCGCTCTCACTTCATCCAATGCTAACTTGCGTAGTTGCTCTCGCCCTTGCGAACTGTTCATAACCTCTGGCTCTTGGGCGCTGAACATCATCACTAAATTATTGCGGAGATAAGGCTTGTGCTCACTCACTTTGCCTGCCGCTTCGGCGCTGGATACCTTTAACGCTACTTCCGTACGTAAATACTTCATCCGTCCCGTGCTGCCGTAATTCACCACGAACGCAGGTTCCATGTAGATATAACGCGTTTGCGGTCCAGACGCCTCCGCTTCGCCCCCTGGCGCATCTTCGGCCCAAACCATAGGCGACATCAACGCCGCGATACTTAATCCACTCCACACCCATACAGCACGCCAATTCATGCACATCTCCTGTTACTTGTTTGCGAGCCAAGGAACCCTGTCCTCGTTTTAACGTCTGTATTGAGCTTAGACCAGATCAGCGCCGATGAAAGTCGTAGCAAACCCTGTGTTACACTGCGGCAATAACTCATATACGTACGTTTGGAGTACACCTAGACATGACGTCCTCTCCTGCCCAAACAGGCTTATTGCCGTTAAATCCAACCCTACTGAGCATTGGCTACTTAGCTGGATTCTTCGCCTGCGTAAGCCTCCTCGCAGCAGCCTACTACTTCGAATACGTACTCTATTTAGACCCTTGCCCTTTGTGCATCATGCAGCGCATTGCCACACTGGCGATTGGTTTGAGTTGCTTGGCCGCATTTTTTACCCGCAATGGCAGAATGTCGCACCGGATCACCCTCGTCTTTATTTTGGCCTCGGCCATCTTTGGCACTTGGGTCGCTGATCACCATGTTTGGATTCAGGGCCTGCCCGCCGATCAAGTACCTGCTTGTGGAACCAGTTTGGACTACATGATAGAAACTCTGCCTATTAACGAACTCATCACGACCATGCTGCGCGGTAATGGCAGTTGTGCCGACGTCGTATGGAGCTTCTGGGGCTTGAGCATGCCAGAATGGACTCGTATTTGGTTCTTCGGTTTTATCCTTGCTGCCGTGGTGGCATTAGCAAGCACATTCAAGCGTTGCTAAGACACATTAAGCCACGCATTCCACCGGAGCCGCATTGCATGCGCCTCCGGTTCACATCGACACAAGCACATAGTTCCAAAACTTCAAGCAAAAAAACTAAAAAAAGCGGCTTGCGCCAGTCATTTTAGCGCGCCTATAGTGTCGTCAAACAAAGATGATAATCGTGCCAATGAGCCGATTGGATGAAGACATTTAAGGGGAAAGCCATGTTAGAAAAATGCAAATCAGCCAAAGAACGTTGGGGTGGAGTTCACCAGTTAATTGATAACTGGCTAAACTCTCGTCAATCACTGATCGTTGTCTTCTGCAGCTTATCAGCCAGCAAACCGCTATCAGCCGAAGAACCGATTGGTACGACTCTCCAAAACTTTTGCGAAATAATGATGGATTATTGCTCTGCCGGGCATTTTGAAATCTACGAACAACTGATTAACGAAGCACGCGAATATGATGATGGCGGCTTAGATCTCGCCAATAAACTGGTTCCACGCCTTGATAAACTCACGACCCAGTGCGTTGATTTTAACGATACCTACGACAAACATTGCAGCTTAGAACAGCTAGGAAAACTGCCCACAGATCTATCCGCTATGGGCGAAAATCTCGAAGAACGTTTCCAGCTTGAAGATCAGCTTATTGAGCGTCTACACAATATTCATCGCGAACTCGTGACCGAATAAGCCAAAAGTTGCATCGGCATCTACACTATAAAGATCATCTAACCATGATAGATAGCGGTGCTTGTTAGCACCGTCTTCTTTCAATGAACCGGTCACGGACAAAACGCCATGTTGTTGCCGCAAAATCGACACCTCCTCAATCGCCTCTTGATCACCGCATTAGCGACGGTAGCACTCAGTGGCTGCGACGACGCGACACCTCCTAGCAGTACAACCGATGTTACCGCCCAAGGCGCATATTCAATCGCATTGTCGCACGACGGCAGCAGTGCCACGGTCGGTAGTATTCATCATGGTGGTAGCTTGTGGACACTGAATCCCGCCGAACGTCTTTTCGATTGGAATCATCGCCCAGACGGCTACAGCAACATTACCAGCAGCGCCTTTGCGCCCAACGACGACTTTATTGCGACTACCGATACTCGCACCATCGTTCTGTGGCAGCGCCAGAGTGGTGAAGCCGTGTGGTTTTGGAATGCACCAGGCGACATTGAAGATATCGCGCTTTCCACTGGCGGTGAACTTGCGTTACTAGGCATGGCGGATTACACCGCCACCCTATTCGATATTCAAAATGGCGGCATTCGCAAACGCCTAACCCATGAAGGCACCGTCTACGATGTCAGCATGAGTGCCGACGGATTAAGCGCAGCAACGGCAAGCGGCGATCTAACCGCAGGCATCTGGAACTTACAAAGTGGTAAACGTTTACAAGTGCTCAGCCATAAAAATCAGGTACGTACCGCCGAAATATCTCCCAGCGGAGAGCTGGTATTTACCTCATCAATGGGGGAAAGCGGCCGCGTGTGGGATGCCGCCAGTGGCACGTTATTGTATGAACTGCCGGGCGGACGTGGACATTTCAGTGCCGCACGCTTTAGTGCCGATGAGAAAACCCTGCTCACCGGCAATACATCAGGTCAGATCCAATTATGGGATTTAACCAATGGCACCCTAAAAACGACATGGCGAGCCAGCGCTAGAGATAAATGGATAAGCAGCAATGTCCGGATTGAAGACGTCGCCTTCGCCGCCGATCATTGGCTGGCAGCAGGTGCCAATGGCCGCATTTATCACTTGCGCTAATCTCTTTTAGATTTGTTATTGACGTTTTAAAGAGACGGGATAAGCCCCGAATTAACGAGTCGCTGCCTCTATATTTTTAGTTCGGTCGTCCATGAGATTTTGCACCTTCTTCGCGTCATCAATGAGCGTGCTTAACTGCGTAGGATTCACTGTCATAGGTAATGGCACTATAGAGCTAGCCCCAGCACTCGCTTTAGTATCGCTAGCAGGCGCCTCAGGCGCTGCAACAGGGCGCAATACGTTAGCGGCAGTGTCAACGCTCACCTCTATCGCCGTCGTCCCCTTAGGAGGCGTGTCACCGAAATGCCAAGTACCTTTAGCATCCTGCCATTTATAAAAAGTTTGGCGAGTGTCATTGGTCGATAATATGTCTGGGCTAAAACTGGGCAAAATGTCGCCAGTGCTAGAACTTCCAACACTCGGTACAACGCCCGTTTGCTGCATGATGTAGGGAGTAGCCATTGCTAAGCCAAGTAAACCGATAATAAAAATAATAAATTGAATGCGCATGCCGCCTTCCTTGGTGTGTCGTTATATTCGTCAACTCGGGGAATTATAGCTTATGCTTAGTGTAAGTCTGTAAAAGTCTAACAAGGAAACCCTGTGAGTCCGACAGCAACGCCCGAAGAAATCAAAAGCACCACTCGCGTTGTCGGCTATGCTCGGCCAATTCGCGTATTGGTTGCCAATGCCAAAGGCGGCTGCGGAAAAACCACACTCGCCACCAATTTGGCCAGCTATTTTGCCCGCCAAGGCGAAGTCACGACTCTGCTCGACTACGATCCCCAAGGATCATCAACGGAATGGTTAAAGGCCCGAGGCAGCAATCTACCTATCATCAACGGCATTGCCGCCTATCGTGAACGCAATGGTGGTGCAGGCACCCTTAGCTGGCGCTTAAGAGTCCCGCTATCAACCCAACGTGTGGTAATTGATACGCCAGCGGGGCTAAATGGCAATGAACTGTCTGATTTGATCGGCCATACCGATATTTTGCTAATCCCTGTTATTCCCTCGGCCATTGATATCCGCGCGGCAACGGAATTCATTCGTGATGTCTTACTGTCTCAGTCGTATCGCCAACAAGCTAAACCCATCGCTGTGATTGCTAACCGCGTGAAACGCAACACTTTGGTGTATGGCAAGCTCGAAGTATTTTTAAAAAGCTTGGGAATTCCCTTTATCGCCACATTGCGCGATACCCAGTTTTACGTACGCGCCAGTGAACATGGCTTTGGTTTAATTGATTTTGATCGCCAACACGAAAAAGATTTAGAAGAGTGGGTGCCGCTAATGAAATGGCTGAACGCAAAAATTGCAGAAATAACGCAAGCGCTTGAATCTAAGAAATGACCCGACGCCAAAACATTCGTGACACCATCGAAAAGCACCCTATCAATGCATTTATCTTCAATAGGAGAATCATCAGATTTTTTATGAAAATATATCCATCCGCAAACAAGCCTACCAAGAAGTAGCTTTTAATTTACAGCGCGTCACCTATTCATAACGGCCATGTATCAATGTTAAATCGCCTGTTTTATTACTGTAAAAACTCAACCATATTACCAACCCACTCCTGATCACCCGTTAGCACACTCAAATTTCCGCGCACCAACTCATCCACATCACAATCCTCCACCGGCACAATGTCATCATTGCTCTCCACCCCAGCATACAGCAGGGCAATGCCACGCTTTTCGGCTGCAAGCTCAGCAGCTAATAAGGCTTTTCGTAAAGCCGCATCACGGGTTTTATCGCAGCGATAACGCAAGGCACGTAAAGGTATGATCATGCTCGTGCGCCATTCGTCGTAAGCAACTTGCTGCATTAGGGCAAGCGTTAACGCCTGCTTTTGCTCAGCCAGCCACAAGGCGGTTAAACACCAGAGCACATCGAGGCCGAGCGAATCTTGGCCAAGCAGTAAGTGTTGGGCAACGCCGGGCTTGGCATACACCGCAAGCGCGTACTGCCATAGTGGGTTATCGTCCGAATCTGTGGCACACTGCGCCGCCATTGCCTTTGCCTTTTTTGCTGACTGTTATGATCGAATTTAATCAGGTTTCACTCCAGCGCGGTACTCATCCCTTGCTTAGCAAGGCGAGCTTACGCATCCACGATGGCCAGAAGATGGCCCTCATCGGCCCGAATGGCGCGGGTAAGTCGAGCTTGTTTGCTTTGCTAAATAACGAGCTGCAGATCGATGGTGGTGATTTATACATTCCGCCTAAGTGGCGCATTGCTCACATGGCTCAAGAAGTTGAGGCTAGTAACCGCAGCGCACTGGATTACGCCATTGACGGTGATCACACCTATCGCCTGATAGAGAAAGGCATTGCCAATGCCGCCAACGATGCCGATCTAACCCGTTGGTTAGATGAAATGGACAAGCACCAAGGCTATCAAGTACCAGTGCGCGCGGAGCAACTACTGCACGGCTTGGGCTTTGCCCAAAGCGATCTGCAACGCCCTGTCAGTGATTTCTCCGGTGGTTGGCGTATTCGTTTGAACTTAGCGCAAGCGCTACTGATGCCGTCGGATCTCCTCTTACTCGATGAGCCGACCAACCACTTAGATTTAGAAGCGACCTTGTGGTTAGAGCAATGGTTAAAAAACTATAGCGGCACTTTACTGTTTATCTCCCACGACCGTGATTTTATCGACGGCGTTGCCGATCATATTGTGCATTTACATCAACATCAGTTGACCATGTATCCGGGCAACTACAGCGCTTACGAGCGTATTCGTGCCGAGAAGCTAGCGCAGCAACAAACCCTATTCGAAAAGCAGCAAACCCGTGTTGCCGAAATCGAACAATTCGTTGCTCGCTTCCGTGCAAAAGCCAGTAAAGCCAAGCAAGCACAAAGTCGAATTAAAGAATTAGAGCGCATGGAATTAATTGCCCCTGCGCATGTCGATTCGCCGTTTCATTTTAAATTCCCCTGTGCGGATAAAATGTCGACGCCCTTACTGGCGATTGATCATGCCGATCTCGGCTATGCCGGAAGCGTGTTATTACCTAAGGTTAAAATCTCAATTGTTCCGGGTCATCGCATTGGCTTGTTAGGGCCAAATGGTGCGGGTAAATCGACTTTATTAAAAACCCTGTGCGAAGAAATTCCGATGGTGAATGGCCAGCGCAACAGTGGCGAGCATTTAAAAATTGGTTATTTTGCTCAGCATCAATTGGAGTCGTTGGATGTTAACGCCAGCGGCGCACTGATATTACAGCGCATGAAACCAACGGCGAGCGACCAAGAAATTCGTAATTTTTTGGGCAGCTTTGGTTTCTCGGGTGATAAAGCGTTAGAAATCATCGAGCCATTTTCTGGCGGCGAAAAAGCACGTTTAGCGCTCGCTTGCGTTGCGTGGCAAAAACCGAATTTATTAATTCTCGATGAGCCAACCAACCATCTTGATATTGAAATGCGCGAAGCCTTGGCAATGGCATTGCAAAATTTTGAAGGTGCAATTTTAATCGTCAGCCATGATCGCCATTTATTGAAATCCACCGTGGATGAATATTGGTTAGTCGATCATCGTAAGGTACAGCCATTTGATGGCGATCTCGACGATTATCATCATTACCTAAACCAGCGCGATCAATTTGCTCCACAAACCGACCAGACTTCAAGTGCTGACAGCAAGCCTGACTCAGGAATTGACCGTAAAGAACAAAAACGTCTAGACGCTGAAAAGCGTCAACGCCTTGCGCCTATTCGCAAGCAACAACAGGCGGCAGAAAAGCAAATGGAAAAGCTGCAAAACACACTTGCCGCAATTGAAGAAAAAATGGGCGATTCTGATTTATACGACGCCAGTCGCAAAGACGAGCTGAATAAACTGATTCAAGAGCAAGGCAAATTAAAAGCTGAACTTGAAGAAGTGGAAATGGAGTGGATGGAGTTAACGGAACAACTGGAGGCAGATGCTTAATTTAGCGTTCAATATAATTAAGCAGTGCCCCCCTAACATCACATTTTCGAATTACTGAGCGCCAGCGGCTTGCAATATTTCTGCGTATTCAACTCCCTGTGCATGGCTCGCTAGGGTTTGCACTAATGTCTTACCTTCAAGATCAGCGGCGTTTAAATTGTGGCCTTCGGCTTTGAATTGAGCGACAAATTGCGCAAAAGTTTCTGGCAACATATGACGGTAAGCGCGAATGCCAGAGATAAAATCTTTGTCCGTGCCGTCGTAGCTTTCGACCTGCATAAATTCACGGAATTGTTCTGCTGTCCAATCACCGCCAAATACTTTTTCTTTGTCTTTCTTTTGCATAAATACTCCTATAATTTTTTCAATGTGTTCGCGGATAAGATCCGCTCCTACACACCAAGCTTGCAGTGTTCGCGGATGTAAGAGCGAAACTCTTTCGCGATCGTGTTCGCGGATAAGATCCGCTCCTACAAACACCCATGTATTCGCGGGTAAGCAGATCGCTTCTACAGCTTCTTAAACATTAAATCCCAAACACCATGACCACGCAGCTCACCACGTTTTTCAAACTTGGTTAAAGGGCGATTTTCCGGGCGTTCAACGCATTGGCCTTTACCGGCGATATTTTCATATCCTTCGGCGGCCTCCATCACTTCCATCATATGTTCGCTGTACGCTTCCCAGTCGGTGGCCATGTGGAACACACCACCCACTTTTAAAATACGGCGAATAGTTTGCGCGAATTCGGCTTGTACGATGCGACGTTTATTATGCTTTTTCTTATGCCAAGGATCCGGGAAAAACAACTGTACCGTATCCACACTGGCGTCAGGAATAAGCTTCAATACTTCAATCGCGTCGTCTTTGTAAGTACGCAAATTGGTCACACCGGCTTCTTCAGCCAGATATAGCAAAGAACCAACACCCGGTAGATGCACTTCGACACCGATAAAATCTTTTTCCGGTGCGGCTTGGGCCATCTTAACTAACGACTGTCCCATACCATAACCAATTTCCAACACCACATGACTGTCGCGACCAAATACCTCGGTTGGATTAATCACACCATCGCTAAGTTCCATGCCCATGGTCGGCCACTGACGCTCCAATGCCCCTTCTTGGCCTTTGGTTAACCGACCCGCACGGATAACAAAGCTTTTAATGCCACGGCGATATACGGGTTTATCGTCTTTACCGATCACTTCATCCGCAGCAACGGTATCCGGCAATTCAGTCTCTAGCGCCGATTTTGGCGTTGACTTGTTCAATTCGTTATCAGACACAAATAAGCCCTATGAACGGGAATTAGAATGGGGAATTCGGCTTGCAGCCACTAGCAACAGAGCCCAACCAATCAGCCAGCTGACACCACCAATAGGGGTGATCATGCCGAGTTTGCGCTCGCCCGTTAAAGCCAAGGCATATAAGCTACCGCTAAATAGAATTAAGCCCGCGGTCATAAAACCGCTCGCTAGGCTTAGCCAACGATCAGGGCGCACCATTAACCAGACCGAAAGACCAAGCAGCACAACCGCATGTACCAGATGGTATTGCACGGCGGTTTGATAGGTTGCCATCAAGTCAGGAGCGAGCACGCCTTTTAAGCCGTGAGCACCAAAGGCGCCTAAGGCGACGGCGCTAAAGCCCGCTACGGCGGCTGCGCGCAAGGTATTTCTTGCCAGCATGATGCAGATCCTCGAGTGGAAAACCAAAAGAGGGGCATTATAAAGGAGACGAGGCCCGCCGTCACAATTGGCGGCTAGGCAATGAACACTGCTATCATGCTTGCCCTTAACAGACTCTGGATCTGGGAGATTCTCTTGAAGTACGCCGACCTTCGCGACTTTATTAAATTATTGGAAAAACGTGGTGAGCTTAAGCGCATTAAGACACCGGTTGATCCCTACCTAGAGATGACTGAAATCGCCGACCGCGTATTACGTGCCAAAGGCCCTGCGCTACTGTTCGAAAATCCCAAAGGCTACAACATGCCAGTGCTGGCCAACCTGTTTGGTACACCCGAGCGCGTTGCCTTAGGTATGGGCGAAGAGTCCGTCGAAGCGCTGCGCGAAGTCGGCAAGCTACTGGCCTTTTTAAAGGAACCAGAACCCCCGAAAGGTTTAAAAGACGCTTGGTCGAAACTGCCGATTTTCAAAAAAGTGCTGGCCATGGGGCCGAAGGAAGTTAATAAGGCACCTTGCCAAGAAATCATCCTCGAAGGTGATCAGGTCGATTTATCAACAATCCCAGTACAACATTGCTGGCCCGGTGACGCCGGCCCTCTGATTACTTGGCCATTGGTAATCACCAAAGGCCCACATAAAGATCGTCATAATCTGGGCATCTACCGCCAGCAAGTGATTGGTAAAAACAAGGTCATCATGCGCTGGCTAAGTCATCGTGGCGGTGCATTAGACTTTTTAGAGTGGCAAAAGGCGAATCCGGGGAAACCTTTTCCCGTCAGTGTTGCTTTAGGTGCCGACCCTGCAACCATCCTTGGCGCAGTCACGCCGGTTCCCGATACTCTGAGCGAATATGCCTTTGCCGGTTTGCTGCGCGATAGTCGTACCGAGCTCATTAAAAGTATTGGCAACGATCTGCTTGTACCAGCATCGGCAGAAATTGTGCTTGAAGGGGTTATCCATCCCGGCGAAATGGCCCCTGAAGGGCCATTTGGCGATCACACCGGCTATTACAACGAGGTCGATCAATTTCCGGTCTTTACCATTGAGCGCATTACGCATCGTAAAAACCCGATTTATCACAGCACCTACACAGGTCGTCCACCGGATGAGCCGGCAATTTTAGGTGTTGCCCTGAACGAAGTGTTTGTGCCGATTTTGCAGAAGCAATTCCCCGAGATCGTCGATTTCTATCTGCCACCCGAAGGCTGTTCCTATCGCATGGCGATTGTCAGCATGAAGAAGCAGTATCCGGGTCATGCCAAGCGCGTGATGATGGGGGTGTGGTCGTTCTTGCGGCAATTTATGTACACTAAGTTTGTGATTGTAGTGGATGACGACGTCAACACCCGCAATTGGGAGGACGTGATCTGGGCCATCACCACCCGCATGGATCCAGCTCGCGACACCACGCTGATTGAGAACACACCGATCGACTATCTCGATTTTGCCTCACCGGTTTCAGGCTTAGGCTCGAAGATGGGGATGGATGCCACGAACAAATGGCCGGGCGAAACCACGCGTGAATGGGGCGAGCCTATTGCGATGGACGAGGCGGTGAAAAAACGCGTCGATGCCTTATGGAAAACGCTTGGACTTGATGAATGAGCAAAAAAAACGTGCCTATTTATCAAGTAACCTTCCAGCCTCAAGGCGTCACCATTAACTGCCGTGCCGACCAAACCATTATCGAAGCCGCGTTAGAACAACGCGTGATTGTGCCGGTCAGTTGCGGAAATGGCGTCTGCCAAATTTGCCAAGGCGAACGCCTCAGCGGCGAACTAAGCTTCCGTAACGATCTTGGCGACACAATACTTGAGCAAGATAATCAGATATTATGCTGCGTTGCCTACCCTAAGAGTGACGTTGAAATAGTTATGAGCGATGTCTACGCCCCGGACCACAAACCGGCGATCACACTGGCTTGCCAGATCAGTCTGATTGAAGCCTTAGCAGACGATGTTTATCGTGTTGAGTTGCTGGCGCCTGCCGGAAAAACACCCGATTTTTTCGCCGGGCAATACCTTATGCTTCACCTTGGTGAAGGCGATAAGGCGGAACAAATACCATATTCCATTGCCTCTGCTCCGGGTAAGTTAACCGTTTCCGATCCACGCAAATTGGAATTACACATCGCTGCCAATAGCGACACGGCAGAAAGCGTGATTCGTTTTTTACGCCAAGCCGTTATTGCGCGCGTGACCCTGCCAATGGGCGACTGCTTTATTCATCAAGCTTTTTTGCAAAAAACGTCTGAGCAAGCGTTATTAATGGTGGCTTCGGGTTCTGGATTTTCGCAAATGAAAGCCTTAATCGAAGCAACCTTAGCAATCGAACCCGAGCGCGAAATTCATCTATACTGGTCAAATCGTGCGGCCGTTGGTTTCTATTTAGCTGACCTGCCACAACAATGGTCACATTCCCACACTAACTTTCATTACCATCCCATCATTCAGCAACATGCCGATGATTGGAACGGTCGCGCCGGTTGGATCTATCAAGTGATTCATGAAGACTTCGACGATCTGAGCAATATCCAGATGTTTGCCTGTGGTTCTCCAAACATGGTTTATGGCACACTCGACCAACTTGCTCCGCTGGGGTTGACTGAAGCCAACATGCATTCTGATGTTTTTGCTTACGCACCGCGACCGCGTCGTTAATTAGCAGACACTCGCGATAATCTAAATGAATACATTTTTAACCTTAGAAAAGGATGGCCAATGAACCTAGAAAGCCTAAATCTGAATCCAGAAATACTGTGGGCCGATTACGTTTTACCGTGGGGCACTCAAATTATTCTCGCCCTATTAATCTTTATTATTGGTCGCATCGCCGTCGGCATGATCACCAATGGCATCAACAAAGTAATGACCGCTGCCAAGCTTGATCCTATTTTAATCAATTTCTTATCCGGTATTTTGCGTAGCGTATTGCTGCTTCTCGTTATTGTTTTTGCATTATCAAAACTTGGCTTAGACACCACGTCACTTGTTGCCTTACTCGGTGCTGCAGGTTTGGCTGTTGGTTTGGCCTTAAAAGATTCGCTAAGTCACTTTGCTGCGGGGGTCATGTTGATTTTGTTCCGTCCTTTCAAAGTCGGCGACTATGTTGAGATCAACGGTATTGGTGGCTCGGTAGAACAAATTACCATCCTCAGCACGCGCCTAAAATCGCCCGATAATAAAGTAATTACCGTGCCGAATGGCAGTGTTTTTGGTAACACTATGATCAACTTCTCGGAACAAACAACCCGCCGTGTCGATATGGTTGTTGGTATTAGCTATGGCAGCGACTTGTTAAAAGCGAAGGCCATTCTTGAAGAAATGGTTAACGGCCACGAATTGGTATTAAAAGATCCAGAACCTAAAATCGCCGTATCAGAACTGGCCGATTCTTCTGTTAACTTTGTTGTGCGTCCTTGGGTTAACGCCGCCGACTATTGGACCGTGAAATGGGACTTAACAGAGAAGATCAAACTGCGCTTCGATGCCGAAGGTATTGAGATTCCATTCCCGCAAATGAGCGTTCATTTCGAGAAAACAGAAAGCGCCGCCTAATACCGATATTTTGCTCAAACAATCAGGAGGCCGAAGCCTCCTTTTTTTACTCTAAATCGGCTTATTTCTTCCAACAATACAGCTCAGGCAAGATATACAAGGTAATCAATTGGCCATACGCAATCTATTGCTCTACAAAAATAGAAAATGATATTTTTTATTCTAAAATAGTAACAACCGTCATCGCCTCAAGCGGCGCCCAGAACCTGAAACCAGCATCAAAGGAATAGTAACGGACAACCAAATAATGAGAGGAACAATAAAGTACGGTAGTTGCACCTCGTCAAACATATTCGACTGCAATACGATCTGAAACACAGTAAAAAAGATCATGCCGGCAAAATAGAACAAGCCATACACCAGCCACTTTGGCAAAGCACTAGAGCCAGATTCTACAATGCGGCGAGCGACCTTGACCGACTGATCCAAAAAGAAATACAAGGCCATCGTGGTAATCGCCACAGCAATGGCATGACGTAAATACCCATCCCAATACCCCTGTTGCGAGGAATTATCCAATAGCGAGCTGCCACTATAAAGCGCATACAAGCCCGTCAATATGGTCGACAAACTGGTGAGAATCGTGAGGTAATCGGCGAGCGCGGTGCGGATTGGTGCCATGGCAAGACATCTCTGCTAGCCCTGCTGATTTCTTATCGTTATTCAGCAGGGAAAGTGGTGTGGCTATTTGCTCAATGCCCTAAGGCGAGCTGGAAGTGTTCGCAGGCTAAGGTTTCATCGCCTTCGGCCAGCATGACTTTTCCCATTTCAGCGTGCAGTTCTGGCAAGCCTTTAATGCGCAAGCCAGTTTGCAAATATTCACGCGCTTTTTCCAAGTTATTCACACGTAATGCTAAGCGGCCAAGTACCAATAGAAGCACGGGATCATTCGGACGTTCTTGTATTTGCTGCTCGGCAAACAGTAACTGCTTGTTGGCATCTGTGCCTTTAAGACGACCATAGATCGCAATCAGTTCGTCGTGCCAAACGTATTTCAAACCGGTACGCAGTGCTTCTTCTGCTTTGCTTTCTTGGTCTGTTTCTAGCAGTAACTCGATGTAGCGCTTCATCACTGGGAAGGTATATCGCGTATCGCGAGCAATCGACTCAAACGTGGACGTTAAATTACCACCTTGAAGATTCTTGGCGCGATCCAGTAACTGCAAACTGACGTTTTCCTCCAGCTTTTTTAAATCGTCCGCTGGAATTTTGGTCATTTTTTTCAAGGTCGGCAATAAATCGTTTAACGCTACCCAATCTTCTAAATCTTGATAGGTTTTAACGATCAATTTCAAAACATAGGCATGGCGCGGATACTTCTGTCGTAATTGCAACAACACGGCTAATGCTTGTTCATGCTGCCTACGAGATTGCAGCAATTGCACCTGAGTGATACCCACAGCAAGTTCCGAACCTTTTGTGCTTTTGCTCGCCGCTTTTAACCATTCGTCGGTGGCTTCGGTTTTACCTTGCTCGTACGCCGCACGGGCAGCTGCTAGATAGTTGATCAGCGGCTGATCAGCGTCTTTGGCGCTACCACTCAACTGACGCTCGGCACGACGCCACTGGCCCTGAGCTAATGACAACAAACCGCGCGTGGTCTGGTGACGTGCACGCACACTGCGGCGATGTCGACGCCATGAGTTAAACCGGCCATCGCTTTGCAATACGATTAAAACAATACGAATAGTCCAATACAGCGCGATCAAGCCAACGGCAAGTAGCACTAAGAATAACCATAAACTGGTTTCTAAGGTGTAGTTGTCGAAGCTCAGTAATACATAACCTGCATCGATATAATAAAATGCACCGACCAGTAATCCAGCGGCAGCCACAAACAGAATTAGCGGAACCAGAAGGGTCATTCCGTTTCCTCCGCCTTTAGGTTAGTCGCAGGTACCACAGTACCGCGACGCTGTTGTTCTACGATAGCTTGCAGTTTAAGCAATGAGGCAGAAATATCTGGACGTTCCGGTGCCGCATTCCATGCCTGAAGCTCGGTCAAAGCAGCATAAGCAGCACGAGTACGCTCATCCGACATCATTAAGTATTCATCTAACCATTGATGAACACGCTTCAAGCTGTGCTGATACAAATCGGTTTGTTCACGCAACAAAGCAACCTGAGCTTGTTCCAGCATCAAGCGCATATTTTGCTGTAAATAGTACTGCTGGTCGGGGGTTAGCGGCGCAGCAATAGGCGCGGTACGCTCACGAATACGAACCATGCGAGTCACGTTGTCTTTAACGTAACGCCACGCGTTCCAGTACCAAGTTTGTTCTTCTAACGGAATCGGAGCGACATCTTGAGCCTTTGCTTCGGCAATGAGTTTTTCTGGCATCCACGGCAAATTAGTTACTTGTTCTTGTAAGGCCTGAATACGTAGAATCGCACCCACACGATCAATGGCGGGCACGGCACGTAGCGCTAGAATCTCACGAGCAATCAGGGCACGAACGTTATCCATGCGCGGATTGCGAGTTTCAAGCAGCACGTTATCAGCAGCGCTCAGCATGCTTAACGCACCCTCCCAATCACGCTCTAGCTGTAAACGCTGATTCGCTAGACGCAACAGATATTCAGCTTCCGCGAGCAACCAATCTTGACGCTCTGCGCCCGGCAATTTACCTAAACGCTCGGTGTTGTGCGCAACTTGCTCTTGCAACTGCTGAGATGACTTTGCTAAGGATTCAGCGCGACTCATTAATTCATGTTCGCGCGCAGACGTTTGATCGAGTGTTTGCAACGCCGTATTGAGATGATCGCGCAATACCGCAACCTCTGCGGTGGTACTGCGCTGTTGCTGCCAACCCAACCAAACGGCAAACCCCATAATGGCGATAAGAACCAACATCAGGACCAAATTGACCCAAGACAAGGGATGGGCACTGCGCTTCTCAGTCACGGGCTTTTTTTCTTTTGCTGCTGTTGAGACCTTAGTTTCCACGATCTCGCCTTGTGGTTCGTTACTCACGGTGTTTTCCTTTCTTATGAAACCCAGAGGTCTCCGTCATTCATCTGCTGAATACCATGCCCTAAGGCTGGCTAAAGTATCTTCGTTACGAGCACTGGCTGCAACCAGTACACAGGCATAACCGGCACTATTTGCACGCTCGGCAACGCGTTCACTCGGCACCAATATGCCGGCAACCCGCTGAGCAAGATCATTTACCTGTTGTTCGACAACATCCAATGCCTGACCGCTACTTAACAGTAATAGTGGTTTATTCTCTAACACTTCCCGCCACTGAGCCTGACTATATAAAACTTGGCTGCGCTCATACAACTCGGCGTATTCTACGATTGCACCTCGTACTCGCAGCACCTCGGCCAAAGTTTCACGCCCGCCAACACCACGCCAAATGAGAATTTTGCGTCCGCGAATTGTTTCTTCCTGAAGTGCCGAAACGGCGAGCAAGCCTTCACTATCAAATCTTTCTTCTGGCATTACCACCGTCATGCCAGCGTTTCGCAATGCTTCTGCCGTTGTCGGCCCTACGGCGTACCAGGTAATACCAACTGGGCATTGCGGCCAATAGGTATCTAACCAGCCAAGACCAAGTTCTGCCGCATTTTGGCTAATCGCAATAACCGCATCATAATGATCAATACCTAAAAACTGTGTGCGTAAACTCTGACTCACGGCACTGTTATCGTCGCTAAAGGGCAAGACATCAATCAAAGGTTGATGTCGTACTTCGATGCCCATCGCGGTAATAGCCGAAATTAACTCATCGGCTTGATCGCGTGGACGCGTCACGACCACAGGCCTTGTCTTAGCCAAAACTAGTTAACCTCGTGGCCATACACGGCGCTGAGAATAGCACCCGCACCTTGGGCCAACAGGTCCTCGGCAGCCTTTATACCCATCACTTCGGCATCGCCAGCGACACCTTCATATGCGGTGCGCAGTACTTGCAAACCATCGACACTGCCAACCAAACCGCGCAGGTAAAGCTGTTCTCCGGTGCGCTCGGCATAACAAGCGATCGGCACTTGGCAGCCGCCCTGTAAGCGACGATTCAAGGCGCGCTCGGCCACCACACAACTGGCAGTGATGTCATCGTGGAGGGGGGTTATCAAATCGTGAACGGCGCTATCATTGGCTCGCCATTCAATGCCTAAGGCACCTTGACCACCTGCCGGTAACGATTGTTCGGCGGGAATAAAGCTGGCAATACGGTCATCCATTTCCATGCGCAGCAAGCCTGCCGCAGCCAAAACAATGGCATCAAATTCGCCTGCATCCAGCTTGCCTAAGCGGGTTTGCACATTGCCACGCAAACTTTTAATCACTAAATCAGGGCGTTGATGTTGAATTTGACATTGACGACGCAGACTAGAAGTACCCACAACCGCCCCTTGTGGCAATTCTTCAATGGTCTTGTAATGGTTAGAAACAAAGGCATCGAGCGGATTTTCCCGCGCACAAATAATCCCCAATTCCAAACCATCCGGAAACTCCATCGGCACGTCTTTCATGGAATGCACGGCAATATCGGCACGGCCATCCAGCATGGCCACTTCCAGTTCTTTAACAAACAGGCCCTTGCCACCAATCTTTGCCAGCGGCACATCTAAAATCTTATCGCCTTGGGTCGTGAAGGTAACGAGCTCCACTTCCAAGCCTGGGTTCAATTCAATCAGACGCGCTTTAATATGTTCAGCCTGCCATAAGGCGAGGGGGCTTTTGCGCGTAGCAATACGCAGAGTCTGTAGCGATGTCATAACCATCCTAAGGCGGATCAATTCCGCGTGCAGCGCCACCAAATATCCGGCAGCCAGTGAATGTCGTTGGCGGCATGATAGCAGGCAGTGAGGATTTGCAGAAATCCTCACCCAGTTTTGCCTATTGCGGCCTCGAAAGAGTGATAGAAGGCGTCGAAGAAGAGAAGCGAGCGGATTTTACAGCTGCTTCATCAGCTTACGTAAGCTAGGTAAGTGACGACGACTCACTGGCAGCCCTTGCTCCAATCCACGTAAATATAGAACGGCACCATGGTCGTTTGTTTCTAATCGCTCGATACTTTGACGCGTCACCAAAGTGCTGCGATGAATACGAATCAACTGCTCACCGAATTCATTTTCAAGCTGACGCAAGGAATCATCAATTAGGGTTTCACCTTGGCAATGTACAACGCTAACGTACTTCTGGTCGGCACTGAAATAGCGTATCGACGCGACTGGGATCAACTGTAAACCAACATGGGTTTTAGCGCTGATATGCGTGCGTGTCGCGGCAGGCGTTGTGATTGGTACCGCTCTAGCAAGACGCTCTACGGCTCTTTTAAGTGCGCGTGCCAGATCTTCTTTGCGAATAGGCTTAAGCAGATAATCTGCTGCATTCACTCGAAATGCATCTAACGCATGTTCGTCATAAGCGGTGCAGAAGATCACTACCGGAGGATTGGCAAGCTGTGCAATCTCTGCGGCTGCGGCTAGGCCGTCCATGCCTGGCATTTGAATATCCAACAATACGACATCCGCCTGAAATTGACTCAACCATGACAGCGCAGCAAGGCCATTAGCAGCCTCACTAACACAGTCAAAATCATTATGCTCTAGCAACAGCCGCTTCAGGCGCTCACGCGCTAATGGCTCGTCATCCACTAGCAGCACGCGATAACTCATGCCGCCTCCTTATGCGAATCATCTGGGATAAATATACGAACCTCATAACGACACTCAAGGTCTTCTACCGTCAACCGCGCACGTCCACCGAACTGGGCATCTAAGCGCGCCTTAATGTTTTGCTGGGCCATTCGATTGCCATGAAGATCGCTGGGGCCAAGCGGCTTAGTATTGCTGACATTAATCAACCAGCCTCTCTCTCCAGCACTAACATACGTTAGTGCTGTGCGGATTTCACCATTATCAATGGATGGCTGAATACCGTGATATACCGCGTTTTCCAATATGGGCTGCAGCAGCAATTGTGGCACTTTCACATCCGGTACACTGTGAGGCAATTCCCAAACCACCGTTAGGCGTTCGCCCAAGCGAGTTTGCTCTATCTCTAAATACCTTTGCCCTAACGCGATTTCTTCAGCCAATGACGTGGGAGCATCCCCGGCCTTCAACACGGCACGAAAAAGCTGAGCAAGGCCGAGCAACATACGCTCCGCTTTTTCTGGATCAATCACAATCAATGAAGCAACAGTATTGAGGGTATTAAAAAAGAAATGCGGACGGATATTCGCTTGCAGTGCCGCAAGGCGCGACTTCAATTCTGCCTGGGTTTTCAACCGCCACTGACTTTGCACATAGAAATAACGCAGCCCCATAGCAGCAAAAATGCCGCTAACGAGCATATTGCGCATAATCCAAGACCAGTCGATGGTTTGAATGTACTGCGGCCAGATAAAGTCGCCCAGTATCGACACCAATAAGGTCACCAGCTGAATAATAGCCATCGCTAATACGCTAGCCCCCCATGTTGGCAGGCGCGCCAGCAAACTACGTGACTGACATAAAATAGCGACCGACAACAAGGCCACCCACTGCACAAAGAAAGACACCAAGGCAAAGCGCGGAATCGAGAAACTGGTAAGACCGCTCTCAACCAAGGTCAGCGCTAATACTAGTCCTTCGGTGACGACAAGAAGAATCAGTACCGCACGCGCATTGCAGAGATCAGGCAGGAAAAAGCCTTCTAATAAGCGCTGTTGTTCTAAATGAGCTAGACGATTCACGCGGGTGCCTTTTGCTATTGATTCGAGCCGATCTTTATTAGGTGGGTGCTAGTCTGTCGTGCGCACGCCTCCACAGCAAGCTTACCGACCAGCAAAGCGGCACAAACGGCGACATTTAGCCTGCCAAACGGTTATAATTCGCGCCATTCTTTACCCTCCACGCCATTTATTCAGATTTATGAGGTGCACTATGTCCGATCAAACCACCAACGCTTCTTGGGGTGGCCGCTTTAGCGAAGCGACCGATGCCTTTGTTGCCCGCTTTACTGCGTCGGTGGACTTTGATCGCCGCATGTATCGCCAAGACATTTTAGGCTCCATTGCTCACGCTAAAATGCTGTGCAAAGTGGGCGTGTTAACCGGACAAGAACGCGATGATATTTTACGTGGCCTTGAAGAAATCCGCATTGAAATCGAACGCGGTGAGTTTGCATGGTCCGTGGCTCTAGAAGACGTTCATATGAACATCGAAGCCGCACTGACCCAAAAAATCGGTATCACGGGGAAAAAACTGCATACCGGCCGTTCACGTAATGACCAAGTTGCCACCGATATTCGCTTATACCTACGCGACGAAATCGACAGCATCAGCGCCGAGTTAACTCGCCTACAGCAAGGCTTGATCGAGCTAGCTGAAAAAGAAGCCGACACTATTATGCCGGGCTTTACCCATCTGCAAACGGCGCAGCCGGTGACCTTTGGCCATCATCTACTGGCGTGGAACTCGATGCTGGAGCGTGACTACTCGCGCTTGCAAGATTGCCGCGCACGGATGAATCAGTTGCCTTTAGGTGCAGCGGCTTTGGCGGGAACCACCTACCCAATTGATCGTCATTACACCGCAGAATTATTGGGTTTTGATGCGCCCACAGAAAACAGCTTAGATTCCGTATCCGACCGTGATTTCGCTATTGAATTCACCAGTGCGGGGGCGCTGATCATGATGCACCTATCGCGCTTCTCCGAAGAATTAGTGCTGTGGGCTTCGGCACAATTTCGTTTCATTGACTTACCGGATCGCTTTTGTACTGGCTCTTCAATTATGCCGCAGAAGAAAAATCCCGATGTACCTGAATTAGTGCGTGGCAAAACAGGCCGAGTGTATGGGCATCTAATGAGCCTATTAACACTGATGAAGTCACAACCATTGGCTTACAACAAAGACAACCAAGAAGATAAAGAGCCTTTGTTCGATGCCGCCGATACCCTGCGCGACAGCTTGCGCGCGTTCGCCGATATGGCACCGAACTTAATTGCGCGTAAGGATGATATGCGCGAAGCGGCCATGCGTGGTTTCTCTACCGCAACTGATTTAGCCGATTACGTTGTACGTAAAGGCATTCCGTTCCGTGATGCCCACGAAATTGTTGGTAAAGCCGTGGCTTACGGTTTAAACACAGGCAAAGATCTAAGCGAAATGTCACTGGAAGAATTGCAGCAGTTCTCGACTGAAATTACTGCCGACGTGTTTGAAGTATTAACGCTGGAAGGCTCAGTGGCAGCCCGTAACCATATTGGTGGCACCGCACCTGATCAAGTGCGTGCAGCGGCGTTACGAGCAAAGGACTTAATCGCTACTCGCGGCTAATAATGCCTAGCTCGATCAGTAGAAAAAACCCGCCAGTGCGGGTTTTTTATCTTAAAAATCACAATTCAAATCCGTGTGACATCCACGGATACCGTCATTGCAGGATCGCTACCACCGCCGAAAATTACGCCACGCAATGGTGTAACATCATAAAAGTCACGCCCCCATGCGGTAATAATATGCTGTTCTCCCGCCATGGTATTATTGGTTGGATCAAATTCGAACCAGCCTTCACCCGGCGAATACACAGAGAGCCAAGCATGTGTCGCATCCGCGCCAACCATTTTTTCTTGGCCTGGGGGCGGTAGCGTTTCTAAATAACCCGATACATACTTTGCCGCGAAGCCCATCGCGCGCAAACAACCGATTTGTAAGTGCGCAAAGTCTTGGCAAACGCCCTTGCGGCTCGCCATGACTTCGGCAATCGGGGTGGCTATAGTGGTGGCCGCCGGCGAATACTTGAATTCTTCAAAAATACGCTGGGTTAAATCCGACACCGCCGTTAATAATGGACGTTCGTCGCTAAATAAATCTTTAGCAAAATCGCGTAATTGGTCATCGGCGCGAATCATGGATGATTCCAGTTGATACTCCCGCGCGAGAATGACCTCTTCAGAGCGCGCACGCACCAGTTGTTTGCGCGCTTCACCACAAGTGCGACCGATATCCAAATTGGCATCGCCAATTTGTGAGCCAGTCTCCACTTCACAGCTGGAGGTAATCACTAATTCGCGATGGGGTTTTTGAATTTCAAAGTGATAGGCACTATTACCGAAATAATCCGTACGACGCGTCCCCTGAGCGACCGTCGGAGATACATCAATGCGGCTATTGATGCTGGTCTGACGACGCGTGCTACGTGGAATCATGTGCGCTAAGTTATAGCAATGCGAGACCCGATTGGCGTAGCGATATTCCGTAATATGACGAATACGATAGCGCATTACACACCCTCCCACTGGCTACTAACCAACTGCTGAGATTGCTCACGATGATCAAAGTAACGATCTGTGATCATATCGCTAGCGCGCAGTAATAAGGCTTCTAATTCGGTAAGCACATTTTTAAGCTGTAAGCGCGTACCGTCGACATCGGCACACATATCGTTTAATGACGACAAACGCACAAGCGCACTGCCTTCGACCATAATACGTTCCGCCGGTGGCAGTTCATGTAAATACCCCTTCGAATTCGGTAATTTACGCACATGAGCTAACATTTGCGTTAACTGGTAAATAATGGAACGCGGATTATCGCCATCCAGCAATACTAGATCCAAACTAGTTTGAATGGCAGTCCGAGCACCATAACGACGACGATAACTTATTAAACCTTCGAGGGTTAATAGCAATGCTTCGTTAACGCGAGACTGTTCTGGCTCTGGCAATACCGTCGACAATAAACAATTCATTAAAGCGCTGCTTTGCGTTGCTCGTTCTAAGCGACGACCTAACTCCATAAAGCGCCAGCCGAAACCACGAATCATACTTTCATGATTTAATCCCGACAGTGCCATTAATGCAGTAACCAATGGATCAAGCGCTTCTTCCGGTGCCGACAGGCGAGTAACGGTAAATGTATTATTTAAGTCGGACAATGCATCACGAATATCGTTAATAACCCGATAGGTATCAGACGATAACAATTCTTTGGTTTCATCCGCGCAGAAGAGCATAGAGTTCAGATTATTAGCTATACTGCTGAGCACAGCACCATCTTGCAACTGTCGGACTAAGTCTTGATCGCTAATTAAATCACCAACCAGTACCGTCGTGGTGACTTTAGCCACCGCTGCACGGAATGTTTGCCGCAAGCGCGGTGTTAACGGTTCCTCACCATTGAGCAGCATAAAGGTGGTGCGCAAAATACGCAGTGATGCTTCGGCACGCTCGGCATAACGCCCCATCCAATATAAATTTTCAAGTACACGGCTTGGTAAATTAATATTTTCGGCTTCGCGAATTTGCAGATCGGCGCCGCGCGAATTGCTTTCGAGTAAACGCTCAGGCTCAGAGGCAACAACCCAAGTATCTTTACTGTTCGCACCACTTTGACTAGAAATAATAAATTCGCTTTCAGTAGCACCGACTCGGGTCAAACCACCCGGCATAATACTGTACGAACTATTACTAGCGACTGCGAAACTGCGCAAAATAGCAGGACGAGGTAATAATTGATTATCTTGGAAACTCGGCAAATAACTGGCAGCAATAATTGGCTGGGCAACGTACTGCGAGGGGTTCGCCAAAATGCGTAAGCGCAACTCAACCAGCTCCGCCTGGGTTAACAATGCACCAGCAGTACTAGTACTGCTGGTTCCGCTAGCTCTGTAAATTGGTTTAATCACCAACTCTGGTAAATGTTCAAGTACGTACGCGAGATCATCTGACTCCCCACACCAATACGTTTGAACGGAAGGCATACGCAATTCACGCCCAAGCAAGGCTTTGGATATTTCCGGTAAATAGCGTAAAAATACGGGGTTTTCTAAGATCCCTGATCCCAACGGATTAGCAACAATAAGATTACCCGCGCGAACAACTTCTAATAAACCGGCCACACCTAAACGTGAATCACTGCGTAACTCGACAGGATCACAATACCAGTCATCGACGCGACGCAGTAATACGTCAACGCGGTTCAAACCATCAAGAGACTTCATCCACAAGAAGCCATTACGCACAACGAGGTCGTCACTTTGCACTAAGTAAAAACCAAGATAATTCGCGAGATACGCGTGCTCGAAATAGGTTTCATTGCGTAGACCTGGGGTCAGCACCGCAATGCGCGAGCGGCTGCTATGTGGCGATAAACTAATCAGTTTATTACGTAGCTGCTGAAAGAAAGCGGCTAAACGATGGACATGGCTGTCACGGAATAAACTCGGAAATACCCGCGACATCACAGTACGGTTTTCTAACGCATAACCAGCGCCGCTTGGAGATTGTGTACGATCACCAATAACCAGCATTTTACCGGCGTCATCTCGAATTAAATCGACACCGTGCAAAATGAGTTCATGCTCGCCGGGGACGGTTATGCCATGGCAAGCACGTAAAAAACCGCGATGGCTGAATAAGGTTTCGGCGGGAATAATGCCTTGGCGTAGCAGCTTGCCTGGGCCATAAATATCACGTAGCAATAAATTGAATAGCTCGCCACGCTCTTGCAACCCTGCCTCTATCATTCCCCATTCATCACTGCTGATGATGTTAGGAACAAGATCTAGATTCCAAATACGCGAAGGGGATGTAACATCACTATAAATATTATAGGTAGCACCATCATCACGCAGAATACGCAAAGCTTTCGCTTGACGTTCAGCAAAGGCTTCAGAGCCAAGCTCTTCGATACTGTCTAAAAGGTATGACCAATGCGAGTGAATATTACCTTTATCGTCACGCACCTCATCGCCGCTTCCGGCGATAAGTGGGTAAGACAGCTCGGCGGGCAAGATAACAGCTGGATCAATCGACATGAGGACAGCCTGCAGATAAATAAGTGATCTGCATTATGTCAGAACTAGCCAACATTCTCAGCTTCCTATTGGCGTCCGTAGATCAAGAGTCAGTGGATATTCATTCGTTGCTTCCTCTGGCGGCGGCGCCATTGGACGAGGATCCGTTTTCGGGAAAAACTGACGCAGTGCATCGACGTCTGGTCGCGGCGAGTAAGCCCCCTGTGTGTGGTTCATTTCAGAGAAACGATTGACCCGACGCGATTCCGCTTCATTGGCATTGATTGGGAAAGTATCGTAGCTGCGACCACCGGGGTGGGTAACATGATATTCACAACCACCAACAGAGCGCCCGTTCCAAGTATCAATCAAGTCAAAGATTAACGGCGCTTGCACCCCAATCGTTGGGTGTAGTGACGATGGTGGCGCCCAAGCCTTATAACGCACACCCGCAACAAACTCTCCATGGCGCCCAGTAGAACGCAAAGGAACGCGACGACCGTTACAGGCTAATACATAGCGACTGCCAACCATCCCTGTCACTTTTACCTGAACACGCTCTACCGATGAATCAACATAACGCGCCGTACCAAAGCTAGAGACTTCTTCGCCCAACACATGCCAAGGCTCAACAGCCCAGCACAACTCTAGCTGAATATCCCCAAGCATCGTCGTGCCGTAATGCGGGAAACGGAACTCACGGAACGGCAGCAACCACTCCGCCTTGAATTCAATACCGTGCTCTTGTAAGTCACGTGCGACCTCACTGATATCTTCCCAGATAAAGTGCGGCAGCATGAATTGATCATGCAAGCGCGTACCCCAGCGCTCTAGCTTCTGCTTGTATGGGTCCTTCCAGAAACGAATAACCAAAGCACGAATCAACAAGGCTTGCACCAATGCCATGCGTGCGTGCGGCGGCATTTCGAAACCACGGAATTCAAGCAGACCTAAGCGCCCTGCTGGACTACCCGGTGCAAACAACTTATCGATACAAAATTCAGCTCGATGTGTGTTACCGGTCAAATCGATCAATAGATTGCGCATCAAACGGTCAATTAGCCAAGGCTGCGGCACTTCGCCTTCTGGAATTTGCGCAAAAGCAATTTCAAGCTCGTACAAATTCTCGTCGCGGCCTTCGTCGACGCGCGGTGCCTGACTGGTTGGGCCAATAAAAGCACCCGAGAACAAATAAGACAACGATGGATGATTTTGCCAATACGTGACAAAACTACGTAACAAATCGGGGCGACGCAGCATAGGGCTATCGGCTGGTGTCTTACCCCCTAAGGTAATGTGATTACCCCCGCCCGTGCCTGTGTGGCGGCCATCCAGCATAAACTTTTCCGCACACAACCGGGTTTGACGCGCGGCTTCGTACAGCTCAGTCATGTTATTAACCATCTCACGCCAGTGACTCGCAGGATGAATATTCACTTCGATTACACCCGGATCTGGCGTTACCAGCAGCTTTTGTAAGCGCGGATCGCGAGGCGGTTCGTAACCCTCAATAATGACAGGCGTGTTCAATTCCGCTGCCGTTTCTTCAATCATGGCCATGATCTGAATGTAGCTTTCAAGATACGGCAGCGGCGGTAAGAAAATATGTAGCTTGCCATCACGCGGCTCGACACACATCGCGGTGCGAACAAGATTTTTCCAACGGTCTTTAGCCGGTGTTTTATCATCCGCAGGGTTCGGCTGCTCACTATGCTTAGGCGTCGGCTTAGCTTCAGCTTGGCCTTTTGCTGAGGCCTGTATAATCTGCTCACGACTCGCCAATGGCGCAAGGTCGCGCATGGCATCTGCTTCTTGAATAAGCTGTTCTTCTGTCGGCGGCGGTAAGCTACCCAGCGGTAAACGCAACCCCATCGGTGAATCGCCAGGAATCAGAGTTAACCGACCACGACGGAATTCCCATGGGTTAGAGCGCCAACCTTCGGTGTACATATCCCAATCAATCGGGAGAACATAGCCACTAGGGGTGTCTAAGCCTTTATCCAATACGCGGGCTAAACGGCGACGTTCCAGATCGTCTTTGGCATTCGCAATATTGAGTTCAAAATCGACCGGCAGATTTTGTTCAGCGAGTAGATAATACAAACCGTCTTCATACGCTGCTTGAATGCATTCACCATTAAGTTTCAGACGCTTTGCGAGTTTCTCTATAAACTTAGCAGCGTCTTTCTCTGTGTGACCGTAATCCTTATCGACTCGTGCTAACAGTTCCGGACGACGCCACATCGGTTCGCCATCCGTGCGCCAAAATAAACCCAACGCCCAACGCGGTACTTCTTCGCCCGGATACCATTTACCCTGACCATAATGCAGCAAGCCATGCGGTGCGAAATGATCGCGCAATCGCAGTAATAACGTCTTTGCTAGGGCTAGCTTATCCTTACCCAAAGCCGCAGTATTCCACTGCGCAGACTCCATATCGTCAATCGATACGAAGGTCGGCTCACCGCCCATGGTTAAACGCACATCATTGGTTTCGAGAAGATCATCGACCTTGTCACCGAGAGCTAATACATCCGCCCATTCAGCATCCGAATACGGCTTGGTAACGCGCGGATCTTCATGGATGCGGGTAACTTCGTTGGTATAGCTAAAGGTCACCTTACACTTATCAGTCGCTCCATTGATGGGCGCTGCTGATACCGGATCTGGCGTGCAGGCCAAAGGAATATGACCTTCACCAGCAAACAAGCCAGAGGTTGGATCCATGCCCACCCAGCCAGCGCCAGGTAAAAATACTTCGCACCAAGCGTGCAAATCTGTGAAGTCAGCCTCAGGGCCTGATGGGCCATCAAGTGATTTTTCGTCCGACGTTAATTGTACTAGGTAACCCGATGCAAAACGCGCCGCCAAGCCTAAATGCCGCAACATTTGCACCATAAGCCAAGCCGAATCACGGCAAGAACCTTTGGCTAACTCTAAGCTCTCTTCCGGTGTTTGTACTCCCGGCTCCATACGCACACCATATTCAAGTGCGCTCTGGACTGTTTGATTGACGGTGACCAGATAGTCAATGGTACGCATCTTTTCTTTAGTGATGCTGTCGACCATTTTCTTAAACAGCGGGCCTTGCTCTTCACAATGCAAATAGGCTTTTAATTCTTTACGCAGCTGTTTGTCGTAAGCAAATGGAAACTCTTCGGCATAATCTTCAATAAAGAAATCAAACGGGTTAATCACGGTCATATCCGCGATCACTTCGACTGCAATCGCTAATCGTTTGGTTTTCTCTGGAAAAACTAAACGTGCCAAAAAATTACCGTAAGCATCCTGTTGCCAGTTAATGAAGTGCTCTGGCTCTACTTTCAAACTATAGCTTTTTATCGGTGTACGGCAGTGCGGCGCTGGACGTAAGCGCACAACATGCGCGGACAAATTCACTGGACGATCAAAGTCGTAATACGTCTTATGCTGCAAAGCAACGGTAATAGTCATGGTATTTCCTGCCCCGACGGGTATCTACTGTTCTGACAGAAACCATGTTCTGCCAATGAGCTGGTGCAAATTTTGCAATGCGATCTGCAGCTCGTTCAAATCGTCACGAAACGACGATTCATATGTTTCATTGTTGGTACTGGCAATGACAACCTTATGAAGGGCATCCGCTTCACGCTTAACATCTTTCGATTTCGGCAAGGCTTTAGCTGACGCGATTATCATATTCAAACAATAAGTAATCGCGCGCGGAAAGTGCTCGTTCGCCAATAAAAAGTGAACAACCGGTGCACCTTTAATGCTGCAACGCATGGCCCGACGGAAAGGTTGATCCGCATTAAGTGAGCGCAACACGTTCGCCCATATAATCTGCCGCGAGTTAACCGCAAACTCATCGTCTTCAACTTGGGTGATGGCCGCAATTGCGGCATCTAAATTCCGCGTTGTCATATCAGCACGTTCAATGTTTTGGCCAAGCATTAACATATCCCATGCTTCATCACGGGACATATTCACAAACATCAGACCAACAATTTGTTGACAGGCCTTAATAACATGATCAAGAAACTCATGGCGATTGCTGCGGTTAATCCCTTGATTCAAGTTCCCTTGCACGAACTGAGACAACTCGTTAACCATTTCCCAAGCTTCCGCTGGAATAACATCACGTGTGGTACGAATATTTTCGCGAATAGCTTGTAGCGAACTAACGATTGAGCAGGAATTAGTATCATCACCCAATAAAAACTTCACCACGTTGCGTTCATCACGCACCGAGTAACGATCGTTAAAATCTTGCTCTAAACTATTAATCACAATCAGGTTGTACCAACCGAAGTTGACCTGACGCGGCATATCAAATAGCAACTGGTCATAAATATTGACCAAGCGTGCGGTACTTTCGACACGCTCGATATAGCGAGCAGCCCAATAAACTCGTTCAGCAACTTTAGATAGCATTAGCGATTACCCGTTGTGGTATCTACGATCCAAGTGTCTTTACTACCACCACCTTGGGAGGAGTTGACCACCAAGGAGCCTTTTTTCATAGCAACACGGGTTAAGCCACCGGTTGTTACATAAGTGTCTTTGGATTGCAGAATAAATGGTCGTAAATCCAAATGACGCGGCTCTAATTTATTTTTACCAACCAAGGTTGGCGCCGTCGATAAGGCTAATGTCGGCTGGGCAATATAATTGCGTGGATTCGCTTTAATCAATTCAGCGAAGGTTTCACGCTCCTTCTTCGTGGAGTGCGGCCCTATCAACATACCGTAACCACCCGATTCGTTGGCTGGTTTAACAACTAACTTATCGAGGTTATCAAGTACGTAGGCGCGTTGCTCGTCGTCGTAACACAAGAAGGTCTCAACGTTGGGAATTAAAGGCTCTTCTTTTAAATAATAACGAATAATATCTGGCACAAAGGCATATACAACTTTGTCGTCAGCAACACCCGCACCCGGCGCATTGGCTAGTGCAACATTTCCTGCACGCCAAGCGCGCATTAAACCAGAGACGCCCAATACCGATGTTGGATTAAATACTTCGGGATCTAAGAATAGGTCGTCAATACGACGATAAATGACGTCCACACGTTCAAGACCTGCAATGGTCTTCATATAAACACAATCGTCATCTTGAACAACAAGATCACTACCTTCAACCAGCTCTGCACCCATACGCTGAGCTAAAAATGCGTGCTCAAAGTAGGCGGAATTATAAATCCCTGGGGTTAAAACCACGATCACTGGCTTGGCAATATCGCGCGGCGACAACGCCACTAGAGTATTAAACAAATGCTCCGGATACTCACCCACTGGGGCAATATTAACTTTCTCAAACACTTCCGGCAGAACGCGCTTCATAATTGAGCGGTTCTCCAACATGTAAGATACACCGGATGGCACACGTAAATTATCTTCTAGTACATAAAACTGACCATCAGAATCACGCACCAAATCAGTGCCACAAATATGCGCCCAAACACCAAATCTCGGACTCACCCCCTCACACTCTTTAAGATAGTTCTTTGATTGTTTAAGAATAAACTCAGGGATAATGCCATCACGAATAATGTTTTGATCGTGATAAAGATCATCAATAAACATATTCAGAGCTTTCAAGCGCTGCTTCAAACCTGCAGCCGTTTTATCCCACTGAGTTTTAGAGATCACCCGCGGCACAATATCAAACGGCCAAGCGCGATCAATGTTTCCACCTTCGGTGTAAACAGTGAACGAAACCCCCATATCTTTGATCGTGGAGTCGGCGGCAATTTTGCGCGAATTAATGTCATCTTCGGACAAGGAACTTAGATAATTGACTAACTGACGGGCAGGCTGACGAGCATTACCCGGGCTGCTGATGAGTTCATCAAAGAAATTTTCTTGAAGCTCGTACTGCTTCCAATCGATTGGCATAGAAGTCTCTGACGGGAATTAAATTAAACGACATTAATGGGTGAGTAGAACACCCGAAGGTACCTAGCCGCAAGGGTTGAGCACACTGTGATTGAATTTGTCGTCTTTCGCCAGTAGTAATTAAAAAAACCTGACTTTTGCCAAGACCCGCTGGACGCGTTATTACCTTTATTCATGGCTGACATATAAACTTTCAACCCTGACGCCACATACAATCAAGCGCGACATATGCCATTAACCAAACGTCAAGTATCTTTTGCAGCTTGCACAATTGAGAAATAAGACGCTTTCACTAAGCTCTGCTAAACTTCACTAAAACTAACTGACATTAGGGCTTTCAATCACAGTGCGCGTCGTATGGATATTGTTAACCATCACCTCTCTCGGATTGGTCTCAGCATGCTTGCCGACCGAGGCACCATTACGTGTTGGCACCAATGTATGGGCAGGTTATGAGCCGTTTTATATAGCGCGACGATTGGGTCATTATAACGAACAAGATATTCGCTTGGTTGAATTACCATCCGCCACGGATGTTATGAATGCACTGCGTTTAGGACAGCTAGAAGGCGCAGCGCTAACCTTAGACGAAGTTGTTTCCCTAACCGCGGAAGGCTTGGACTTAGTCGTCGTCATGGTGTGTAACATATCTAATGGTGCCGATGTTGTTATGGCTCGTCCAGAAATCACCTCGCTCGCTGACTTAAAGGGAAAACGTATTGCGGCAGAAACCACTGCAGTAGGCGCCCTAATGCTAGATTCGGTACTGAAAACCGCCCATCTATCTGAGTCTGATGTCGACATTAAATACCTATCTATCTCCGACCACCGAGAGGCTTATATCCGTAAAGATATCGATGCCTTAGTGACCTATGAGCCATACTCAACCAAGCTTGCCGACCTCGGTGCGAAGGTCATCTTTGATAGCAGCCAAATCAGTGGACTAATCGTCGATGTGCTTGTCTTTAATCGCCAACTCGTCAATAACCGAGATAGACGAATAGCTAGTGTTATAAAGGGGTTTTTCAGCGCACGACAACTTGTTATTGAGCACAACGCGAATGCGTTTTCCATAATTAACCAGCGCCTACACTTATCCCCCGAACAGCTACCTAAAATTTATAGTCAGCTCATATTTCCAAACGCTGAAGAAAATCGCCATTTATTATCTGGCGAACATTCCTATTTAAGCCGAACAGCACATGAGCTTGCCGAATTGATGTCTCAGCAACACCTGATATCGCGAAAACCAGAACTATCGCGATTCACTACCGACCAATTTATATCAGTGACTCAATGAAACGGCGCTACTCCATACGTAATTTGCTCATGTATTGGTCGTTATTGGCGCTTGGCGTCACCGCGATTATTCTTGGCTATTTCCTCTTCCAAAGCCGACTTGACTTATTTGAAGAAAGCTGGAAAAGCAAAATACAGTACGATCTCGAAAGTCTGCGTATTGTTATGCAGCAACAACTACTAAACGATGAATGGAATCAAGCAGATCAAAGCTTAAGTAATATGGCTACGCGCCCTAATTTACTGTATTTAGCCTTATTTGACGAAAAAGATATGCAAGTACAACTGGCTACTCGCAGAGCAGAAATTGGCCACCATTTTAACCACAAGCTAGCGACAAGGGGTCTTGATTCTAAACTGCGTGTTTTTCAGGTATCACGCTATCGTGATCAATTTTATGCACTAATACCTATTCAAATCCCTTCCAATACGACATCTCGCAGTAGTTCTAACGCTTGGGTGTATGCACATTACGATTCCCATCAAGACTACAACGCCATGCTGTTAGGACTATTGCAAAAAATATCTATCGTAGTGGCCATGATGATACTGTATCAAATAGGTCAGAGTCATATTGTGCGCCAACACGTATTAGAACCTTTGCAACGACTTGTGGCCTTCACTAAGTTACTACAAGAGGGGCGAATAGGTGACACGATAAAAACACATACCTCGACAGAATTTATTTATTTAGAAAATGCTTTTAACGGACTTAGCCTTCATTTAAAACACTCTATGCGCCAGATTGAGCAGCAACATATGCTCAATAGCGCCTTTGCTTTGGGCTTTCCAGACATCGCCTTTGTTGTCGACAGCGATGACATTATTCGCGGCCGCTTTGGTCATAATGCCAGCTCTGTCGAGCGTTTAAATAAAGACCTCATAGATACGCCATTTACCGCTTGGGTGAAGCTATCTGAAGTCGCAATATTAGAGCAGAGCAAACAACGTGCAATTGATACCCGAGAATTAGTTATTCATGAATTTCGTCATGACGATGTTTTCTTTGAATCGCGCATGGTGCCGCTGATCGATCAAGAAAATAATGATATATCACGCGGAATATTATGGTTAATTAGAGATATTAGCGATATTAAACTTAAGCAAGAATTGATCGAATATCAGGCTAACTTCGATCCATTGACCAAATTAGCAAATCGCCGCTTAGCACTAGAAAAAATTGAACAAAAAATCGCGCAATCGCAACTAGATGCTAGCTGGGGAGCCGTGTTATTCATCGATCTAGATCATTTTAAAAATATTAATGATTCACTCGGGCACCCGATAGGTGATCAAATCTTAATCGGTATTTCAGCGCGTCTTAAATCGCTAACAGATCCAAACGATCTTGTTGCTAGACTTGGTGGCGACGAGTTCTTGGTATTAAGTGGCGAGCTTTTCTCGACCGAGCGGTTAGCAAGTGAATATGCCCAAACAATGGCGATGGCGATTATTTCTACAATTAAAGAGCCTTTTACAATCGATGTGAATAACTTCCATCTATCTGCCAGTATTGGTATCGCCAGCTTTCCTCATGGCAGTATTACCGCAAGTGATTTAATTCGCCAGTCAGATACTGCCATGTACCAGGCCAAAGCACTGGGAAGAAGCCAAGTCTGTATTTATAACCACAGCATGCAAGAAAAAACCAAACAGCGGCTACACCTATTTAATGACTTACACCAAGCCATCCTAGATAACGCTTTTTCTCTAGTATTCCAACCGCAGCTTGATGATAAAGACCATATCATTGGTGCAGAAGTATTGTGCCGCTGGGTAAATCGCGGTCAATCGGTCAGTCCTGATGTGTTTATTTCAGCCGCAGAAGAAACTAGCTTAATCCTACCGCTTGGGCGATGGCTGATTATGGAAAGCTGCAGGACATTAAAGCAATGGTGCGATGCCAATGTATTACCATCAAGCTTTAGCCGCTTAGCCATTAATATTAGCGCCGCACAATTTATGGATCCGAATTTTGAGGAGTTCATTGCAGGAGCGGTTAAATACCACAAGTTACCGCCAACACGACTGGAGCTTGAATTAACGGAGACATTATTCATGGAAGATAAGAATATCATTCGTGAAAAAATGCGCGCTCTAAGCCTGCTCGGATTTACTTTCGCGCTGGATGATTTTGGCACAGGTTACTCATCCCTCAGCTACCTACAGCGACTCCCGATTAACAAGCTCAAAATTGATCAATCCTTTGTAATGGACATTGTCGATGCCAAGACAACAATCAGTATTGTTGATTCCATTATTCAACTCGGTCATAACCTGAAGATGGATATTATCGCTGAAGGTGTCGAAACTAACGAGCAATGCGCCTATCTATCAAATCACGGTTGCCATTCTTTTCAAGGCTATCTCTTTAGCCGACCACTAACTGAAGAAAATTTCCTCAAATTTATTCGCAACCACGGCAGCCAGCAGAGCGCTTAGCTAGCATCTTATGACTCTGGCACTCAGATTGCTGGATATGCTATCGGTTAAAGAAATGCGCGTCGAGCAACCCCGCTTAGACATTTTTTTGCGCCATTACGGTGCGCCAAAACAATAGCAATCCCTATATCAGTTCGAAGATAACCATAGGGTTTAGTGTTACAACGGAGTTCAACATGATCGATAAAGTTAGCATGACCGAACAAATCATCGCGGCCAAACTGGAAAAAGGCTTAACCTGGGAGACGATTGCTAAGGATCTTGGCATGTCACCCGTTTGGCTAACATCGGCCTGCCTTGGGATGAACAGCGCTCCGGCAGAGAAGGCCGAAGCGATTGCCGAATACTTGGGCCTAGGTATTGACGTTTGCACGGCTCTTAAAGCCTACCCAACCAAAATTTGGGATCAAACAGTACCTACCGATCCCTTGGTCTATCGCTTGTATGAAGTGGTTGGCGTTTACGGTGAAACATTAAAAGAGGTCATCCAAGAGAAATTCGGTGACGGCATCATGAGTGCCATCGACTTTTCAATGGAAGTCGACAAAATCAAAGATCCAAAAGGCGACCGCGTGTTACTAACCCTGAATGGCAAATTCCTTCCGTATAAAAGCTGGTAGATCTAGCAGCCAATATAGCAAATGCTCTTCTTCAGTATGATCAACAAGGTGGACGGTTAAGGTCAACAGACAGCACAATGATGCCGAGCCAATCTGATAGTAATAAATACTTGTAACCCCGCTAATGACGGGGCAATAGCGAGCATGATTAGAGATAAAAAAACCCGCACTGCATAACAGAGCGGGCTTTAATCGCAGAAAATCGACTCGCTTAACGCTTACCCAATTTCTCACGGATTTGCTGAATAGAACGCAGTTGACCTGCGGCAATCGCCAGCTGAGACATAGCGCGTGAATAATCAAAGTTGCTGCCTTGATCTTTCATCGCTTGCTCTGCATGTTTCTTTGCTTCCAGAGCCGCTGCTTCATCTAGGTCGTCTGCACGAACCGCCGTATCGGCAAGCACGGTGACTGAATTGGGCTGCACTTCTAGAAAACCACCAGAGACGTAAACAATCTCTTCTTCGCCGTTTTGTTTCACAATACGGACTGGACCTGGCTGTAACGGAGTGATCAAAGCGGCGTGGCCTGGTTCAATACCAAGATCACCCACAATGCCTGATGCTACTACACGCTCAACCCGGCCAGAGAAAAGACTCTCTTCGGCGCTGACGATATCGCAGTGGACGGTAATCGCCATAATCTAATCCTCTGATCAGAGGGGCAGGCACCGGACAACTTACTCGGTGTCTGCCCGCTCATTACATTTTACTGGCTTTCTCGACGGCTTCGTCGATAGTACCAACCATGTAGAACGCTTGTTCTGGAAGGTTATCGTAGTCACCGTTCAGAATTCCCTGGAAACCACGAATGGTTTCTTTCAGAGATACGTACTTACCAGGCGCGCCTGTGAAGATCTCTGCCACGTGGAATGGCTGCGACAGGAAACGCTCAATCTTACGTGCACGAGATACCAGCAGCTTATCTTCGTCAGACAGTTCGTCCATACCGAGAATCGCAATGATGTCTTTCAGTTCTTTATAGCGCTGAAGAACACCCTGAACACCACGAGCTACGTTGTAGTGTTCGTTACCGATAACCAGTGGATCCAACTGACGCGAAGTACTGTCGAGTGGATCAATCGCTGGATAAATACCTTTAGAAGCAATGTCACGAGACAAAGATACTGTAGAGTCCAAGTGAGCGAAGGTCGTCGCTGGGCTTGGGTCAGTCATGTCATCCGCAGGTACGTATACCGCTTGAATAGACGTGATCGAACCCGTCTTAGTCGACGTGATACGCTCTTGCAGAACACCCATCTCTTCTGCCAATGTTGGCTGGTAACCTACCGCTGAAGGCATACGGCCTAACAGTGCAGATACTTCCGTTCCCGCCAAGGTGTAACGGTAGATGTTATCAACAAACAACAGTACGTCTTTACCTTCGTCACGGAACTTCTCAGCCATTGTCAGACCCGTCAATGCAACGCGCAAACGGTTACCCGGCGGTTCATTCATCTGACCATAAACCATGGCTACTTTTGATTTAGCTTTGTCGTCTAGGTTTACAACACCAGACTCAGCCATTTCGTAGTAGAAGTCGTTACCTTCACGAGTACGCTCACCAACACCCGCAAATACAGACAAACCTGAGTGTGCCTTAGCGATGTTGTTGATCAGTTCCATCATGTTTACAGTTTTACCAACACCAGCACCACCGAATAAACCTACTTTACCCCCCTTAGCGAATGGGCAAACCAAGTCGATTACTTTGATACCAGTTTCTAGCAAATCTGTAGAATTTGCTTGCTCGTCAAATGCCGGCGCTTTGCGGTGAATAGAAGCAACTTCTTTCTCACCGATTGGACCACATTCGTCGATAGGGCGACCAAGAACGTCCATGATACGACCTAAAGTTTCGATACCTACAGGTACGGAAATAGGACCGTTCGTGTTTGTTACTTGAAGCCCACGCTTCAGACCTTCTGTCGAGCCCATCGCAATAGTACGAACTACGCCATCGCCCAGCTGCTGCTGAACTTCGAGGGTGGTTTCTGTACCATCAACAGTAAGGGCGTCGTAGACCTTAGGTACCACATCACGCGGAAATTCCACGTCGATTACGGCACCGATGATCTGTACGATACATCCGCTCATATTCGGTTCCTCTTAATCTAAAAACCTTCGTTACTGGGCTTATACCGCCGCAGCACCGCTGACGATTTCTGAAATTTCCTGGGTAATAGCTGCCTGGCGAGCTTTGTTATACAACAACTGCAGCTCCTTGATCATGTCACCGGCGTTATCGGTAGCATTCTTCATTGCCAACATACGTGCAGCCTGCTCACAGGCATTGTTCTCAACTACACCCTGGTACACCTGAGATTCTACGTAGCGTACTAACAGACCTTCTAAGATCTCTTTCGCATCTGGCTCGTAGATGTAATCCCAATGATGCTTCAGTGTGTCATCCTTTTTTGCCTTAGGGGGCAATAACTGCACCGCTTGAGGCGATTGGGTCATGGTGTTCACAAAACGGTTATGCATGATGAACAGGCGATCAATTTGACCATTGTCAAATGCCTCCAACATCACTTTTACCGCTCCGATCAGGCTGGCCAGTTCTGGAGCATCACCAAGGTGAGACTTAGAAGCGACCACGTTGCCACCAAAGTTAGCGAAGAACAAATTGGCTTTAGAACCGATTGAACAATAATCGACTTCTACGCCTTTGCTTTTCCAATCTTTAGCATTCTGTGCCAGCTGCTTAAACAAGTTGTTGTTTAAGCCACCACACAGGCCACGGTCGGAAGACACCACGATATAACCAACTCGCTTGATTTCGCGGTCTTGCAGATAATGGTGATGATATTCAGACGTCGCATTCGCCAAATGACCAACCACGTTACGGATTTTATCCGCATATGGACGGCTATGTTCCATGCGCATCTGAGCACGACGCATCTTACTTACAGCAACTTTTTCCATTGCTGAAGTAATTTTCTGCGTGCTCTTCACACTCGAAATCTGACCTTTAATTTCTTTACCGACTGCCATACTTAAGCTGCCTTCTCATTGAGTGAATCCTACTGACGGCGTAACACCGTCAGCGTCGGACTTACCAGGTCTGAGTGTTCTTGAATGCTTCAATACACTCTTTTAGACCAGCTGCGATCTCGTCATTGTAATTGCCTTTCTCGCCGATGCTCGCCATCAGTGAAGCGTATTCACTGTTAGCGAAGCTCAGTAGGGCAGCTTCGAATGCAAGAATCTTAGCCACTTCAACGTCGTTCAGGTAGCCTTCGTTGACAGCGAAAATCACTAAGCCCATTTCAGCCGCTGACATTGGTGCGTATTGACCTTGCTTCATCAGCTCAGTTACAGCGCGACCATGTTCTAACTGCTTACGGGTCGCTTCGTCTAGGTCGGATGCGAACTGAGCGAAAGCCGCCAATTCACGATACTGAGCTAGCGCCATACGGATACCACCGCCAAGCTTCTTGATGATCTTAGTCTGCGCAGCACCACCGACACGAGATACCGAAATACCCGCGTTCATTGCTGGGCGAATACCCGCGTTGAATAGGTTGGTTTCTAAGAAGATCTGACCGTCAGTAATGGAGATCACGTTAGTCGGTACGAAAGCCGATACGTCACCACCTTGGGTTTCAATGATAGGTAGAGCGGTCAAAGAACCAGTCTTACCTGTCACGGCACCATTAGTCATTTGCTCTACGTAGTTAGGGTTTACGCGACAAGCGCGTTCCAACAAACGTGAGTGCAAGTAGAATACGTCACCTGGGTATGCTTCACGACCTGGAGGACGCTTCAACAATAGGGAAATCTGACGATATGCCCATGCTTGTTTAGTCAAATCATCATAAATGATCAGAGCGTCTTCACCGCGGTCTAGGAAGTATTCACCCATCGCACAACCAGAGTACGGTGCCAAGAACTGCATTGCTGCAGGATCAGCCGCGCCAGCTGCGACGATGATGGTGTGATCCATCGCGCCGTGTTCTTCAAGCTTACGTACCACGTTGGCGATAGAAGATTGCTTCTGGCCAATGGCGACGTAAATACATTTAATACCCGTGCCTTTCTGGTTGATGATGGCATCGATCGCCATCGCAGATTTGCCCGTCTGACGGTCACCAATGATCAACTCACGCTGACCACGGCCTACCGGCACCATGGAATCGACTGCTTTATAACCAGTTGGTAATGGTTGATCAACGGATTGACGTGCAATAACGCCGGGCGCTACGCGCTCAACAGGTGCAGTCAATGTCGTTTCGATCGGACCCTTACCGTCGATTGGGTTACCCAGAGTGTCGACAACGCGACCCAATAGAGCTTCGCCAACCGGCACTTCAAGAATGCGGCCAGTACATTTGGCAGTTTGACCTTCGGCCAAACCTTTGTAATCACCTAAAATCACTGAACCTACTGAGTCACGCTCAAGGTTCATTGCTAGGCCGTATACGCCGCCTTCAAATTCAATCATCTCACCGTACATAGCGTCGGCAAGACCATGGATACGAACGATACCGTCGGATACTGATACGACGGTGCCCTCATTCTGGGCCTGTGAAGTCACATCGAGATTTTCGATGCGTTTTTTGATGACTTCACTGATCTCGGATGGATTCAGTTGCTGCATGCATCGTCCCTCAAACTAGGATTTCATCGCTTCGGCTAATTTCGACAGCTTGCCCTTTACGGAGCCATCAACTACCAAGTCCCCGGTACGGATGATCGCGCCACCAACGAGAGTCTCGTCGATTTCGCTGGTCATACGTACATCACACTGCAGTCTCGCTTTAAGCGCCTGCGTCAGCTTTTCCGCCTGCTCGCTGCTCAGTTCGAACGCCGATGTGACGACTACGTCTACGGTGTTCTGCAACTGAGCTTTCATCTCTTCATAAAGAGCGGCGATTTCAGGCAATAAAGCCAAACGCTTGTTCTCAGAAAGGACTGCTACTAGGTTTTTGGCTGCTTCATTCAGCTTGTCGCCACATACGTCAATAAGCGCTTGTGCTTGCTGTTTTGACGTTAGAGAAGGGTGCCCAGTTACCTTCAGCATACCGGCATCAGCCGATACTGCAGACAACAATGCAAGGTCTTCAGACCATGCATCTAGGGCTTTCTTCTCACTTGCTTCAGCAAACACCGCTTTGGCGTATGGCCGAGCGAGAGTTGTTAATTCAGCCATATAAACCTCGCTTAAAGCTCGTCAGCTAATTTATTCAACAGCTCATTTTGAGCTGATGCATCGACTGACTTGCCAAGAATTTTCGCTGCGCCAGCTACTGCTAGCTCAGAGACCTGCTTACGCAGAACTTCTTTAGCGCGGCTTACTTCTTGCTCAACTTCAGCTTGAGCAGCAGCTAGCAAACGATCCCCTTCGCTACGAGCCGCTTCTTTGGCTTCGTCGACGATCTGGTTAGCACGTTTGTTAGCTAATTCGATGATTTCAGCTGCTTTTTCTTTGCTTTCACGGATTTGGGCAATGGCTTTTTCTTGAGCCAGTTCCAAGTCACGTGCAGCGCGGTTTGCTGCGTCTAGACCATCGGCAATTTTCTTTTCGCGTTCCTGCATCGCATTGAGCAGGTGAGGCCACACAAACTTCATGCAAAACAGCACGAAGATCGCGAAAGTAATGATCTGGCCGATCAGAGTCGCGTTTATGTTCACGCCAGAGCCCTCATGTTCGTTGATTAAGGAAGTTCGTTGTTACCAAAGAACCCTTAGGCAGCAAACATCAGGTACAAGCCCAGACCAACACCGATCATTGGCACGGCGTCCAATAGACCTGCGATCAGGAACATTTTACCTTGTAACATTGGACCTAGTTCAGGTTGACGCGCAGTGCCTTCAAGCAGACGACCACCCAACAGACCAAAACCGATTGCAGTACCTAGGGCACCAAGACCGATCATCAGAGCTGCAGCCAGGAATACCAGACCTTGTTCCATAATTATCTCCAAAAGAAGTTAAGTTAGTTAAAGTTAAGGGTTAAAAAATTAATGATCTTCGTGCGCCATGCTCAAATACACGATGGTTAACATCATGAAAATGAACGCTTGCAGTGTGATCACTAGAATATGGAATACCGCCCAAGCCCATTGCAGGACACCACCAAGTAATGCCATGCCAACGCCAGCGGAGAACATCAATGCGATCAAGATAAAGATCATCTCGCCTGCATACATGTTACCGAATAGACGAAGCGCCAAAGAGATAGGCTTGGCCAGCAACGCAATTGACTCTAGGAAAAAGTTCACAGGAATGAATAGCGCTTGAACGATAGGGTTTTTGACATTGAATGGGTGCAGGGTCAATTCACCGACGAAACCACCAATACCTTTGATTTTGATCGAGTAGAAGATCATCAAAGCAAATACAAATAGGGCCATACCCATGGTCACATTGACGTCGGTAGACGGCACAACTTTCATATAGTGCACACCGAAGGCAGCAAAGATAGAAGGCAACACGTCAACTGGGATTAAATCCATGAAATTCATCATGAAGACCCAAGTAAATACCGTCAAAGACAGAGGGGCTACAACCTTGTTTGCACCATGAAAACCTTCTTTCACCGTGTTGTCGATAAACTCAACAACCATTTCGATAAAGCTCTGGAAACCCGTCGGAACACCGGTGGTGGCGTTACGCGCTGCGCGCCAGAACAAAAACATAATCAGAGCGCCCAAACCAAAAGACCAGCCCAGCGAATCCACATGGACTGCGTTAAAACCCATTGCCGCTGCTTCTTCGCCGCCATGAGCCATAGTCCAAGTTGAACTGGTTAGTTCAGTGGTTGTGCCATCTTCGTTATGACGAACATAACCTGCAGGCAATTTGCCGTAGGTTAAATTAGTCAAATGGTGCGAGATATACTCTTGGGAGTTACCAGCCATTGTCCACTCTCAATTCAAAGGTTTATAAATTGGCGATCTTTGCTGAGGCTACGTGCCCCAACTGCACTGTTATAAAACCGGCAAACAGTGCCAGAACATTCAAAGGCTCGACGCGTTGAAAAATTACCGCAAAACTCAACGCTGTCAGCACAAACTTCCAGGATTCACCCTGATAAAACGACTGTACAACTTGCACAGTGGATCTTGCTCCGCTGTAGCGGAATGCTCGCCATACGAAGTACGCATTGGGCAGGGCACATGTTAGCCCTCCTAATAGCGCTGAGTAGGCAGCGACATCGCTATACAACCAAGCCAACGAAGCAGAAAGAACGGTCAGAATGAGTTGTAACAACACAATTCTATAAACCGGTGGACGCGGTATCGATGACAACCTGTGCTCCACGTTTTAGTCAGATTTCTGCAACACCCAGTTTCAGGGCGCGGTGATTATATTGGCAAGGCTTGTCGGCTTCAACCGCTGTGGCGCTTTATCATGCAATAAATGCGTATTTGTGGAGAAAAGGCAGGAATGAAGCGTCAATGCTGGGCGTTCACTCGATATTTTCGATGTTTTGAGAAGATTTTTTAGATGCTTCACCCACGAATAGACCGCACAGGAAGAAAAAAGGACGTATACCTTCGGCCTAGCAACTTACTGAGCTAGCAGTCTAAATCGGTCGAACGTGAGTGAATATGCTTACTTAATATGCTCAAGAATACCGTCGAGCTCATCCAGATTGGTATAACTGATCACCAATTTTCCTTTACCCTTGGCGGTATGTTGAATGGCGACCTTTGCCCCCAAACGATCCCCTAACATTCGTTCTAAACGCTGCACATCAGGGTTTGGTTTTTCCGCAGGCTTAGTAGCATCCGTGCTGGCACCCGACTGAATATGGCGAATCAAAGCTTCGGTTTGGCGTACAGTCAATGCTCGACTAACGACTTGAATACCGGCATCGCTTTGCGCTTGACCATCAAGGCCGAGTAACGCACGAGCGTGACCCATTTCGATATCGCCATGCTCAAGTAAACGTTTGACGTCTTCATTCAAATTCATCAAACGCAACAAGTTGGCCACTGTCGCACGATTCTTACCTACGGCCTCTGCCACTTCCATTTGCGTCAGTTCAAATTCGTGCTGCAAACGGTGCAACGCCATAGCCTCTTCCATAGGATTGAGGTTTTCGCGCTGAATGTTCTCAATGAGAGCCATCGCAATGGCAGCAGAATCAGGCACATCGCGAACCAATGCAGGCACGCGATCCATACCGGCTAACTGGCAAGCACGCCAGCGACGCTCACCGGCGATAATCTCGAAGCGATCTTCTTGGCCAGGTAATGGGCGCACCACAATCGGTTGCATCAACCCTTGAGCGCGGATAGACGCGGCTAATTCTTCCAAGGCTTCTGGTTGCATATCTTGGCGCGGCTGATAACGGCCCGGCTGCACAAATTCGATGGGTAAATGACGCAACTCACCTTCTGGTAGTTTTACCGCCTGGCTCTCTTCGCCCTCCGCCAACGGCTCCGTCGGAACCACTGCCGCACGCGAACTGGCCAACAGTGCATCGAGGCCGCGTCCTAAGCCGCGTTTACGTTTTGTCGTCGTCATGCGTTTTACCTAATCCTTTCTGTGCCGCTTTGGTACGGCGATTCATTTCTCCAGCCAAGGCTAAATATGCCATCGCGCCACGAGAGGCTTTATCGTATTTAAGCGCTGGCAAACCAAAGCTTGGGGCTTCTGCCAAACGAACGTTACGCGGAATAACGGTGGTGTAGACGCGATCACCAAAGTGTTCGGTTAATTGATCGGATACATCCACCGTCAGGCTGTTGCGCGGATCGTACATAGTGCGTACTAAGCCTTCAATTTGTAGTGCCGTATTCGGCCCCGATTGAATTGACTCAATGGTTTGCATCAAGGCGCTTAACCCTTCCAATGCGTAATATTCACATTGCATGGGTATTAGCACACTGTGCGCCGCGACCAGCGCATTCACTGTCAGCATGTTGAGCGACGGCGGACAGTCGATCAGGATGTAGTCGTAATCGGGGCGAACTTCGGCCAACGCTTCGCGTAAACGCTGTTCGCGACGCGGTAAATCCATCAACTCGACTTCGGCAGCCGTCAGATCGCCATTAGAAGGCAGAACATCAAAGCCGCCTTCTTCACTGCGTTGCATTGCATCGGCGGGGCAGCAGCGACCAGTTAGAACGTCGTATAGTGAGCGCTCTAAGTCATGCTTATCTACACCGCTACCCATAGTCGCGTTGCCTTGGGGATCCAGATCAATCAACAGCACTTGACGCTTAGTCGCGACCAAAGACGCAGCCAAGTTTACTGCCGTGGTGGTTTTACCCACGCCGCCTTTCTGATTCGCAATAGCAATAATTTTACTCACAGATCAGCTTTCCTTTTACTTGGCTGGACATTGTTAAGTGCTAGGTTACGCAGTAGTGGCAGGAAGCAAACGCAAAAGATGGCGCTCGCCCTCCACCCCGGGAATCTGCAATTCAACACTCTCAGTTACTGCAAATTCGCCGCGCAAATCGTCAATTTCTTGCTGCGGATACTGGCCTTTCATCGCCAGAAAGTAGCCATATTCAGCTCGTAAATGCTTACACCAAAAGGTCATATCCGCTAATGATGCAAATGCGCGGCTGACAATAATATCGAAAGGCTCCGAGGGATGATATGCCTCAACTCGATCATTCACTATGGTGACATTCTTTAAGCCTAAATGCGTCACCGCTTGAAATAAAAAGCGCGTCTTTTTACCGTTACTGTCTAGCAAGGTAAAGGCGATATCCGGATTCATAATGGCTAGAATAATGCCCGGCAAGCCCGGGCCCGTGCCCACATCAATAACTCGTTTAGCGCCCGACACATAAGGATTAACCGCTAGGCTATCGAGTAGATGTAAGTTCACCATCTCCTTCGGGTCACGAATCGCCGTCAGGTTATACGCCTTGTTCCACTTTTGTAGCAACGCTAAATACTCTTGCAGTGCGTGCAATTGCTCTTCGCTGAGCGCGATCCCCATAGCGTCAGCGCCTTGGGTGATATTCGTGACATAAGATTTCGTCGATGCGTTCATGGGATATCGTTAAGTTGTCGAGCGGCGCAGTTTACCATAAATCGCCACCAGCACCGCTCCTTGATTCACAACACAGAACAGTCTTAATCACAGCCATGTCGTGATCTCACAAACGTCACCCTCTATACTGCACGCACTTTTTACTAAGGCACCCTTATGAATCCTGCGGCCGCGCCCAAATCTGCCCTAGTGCCATTACTCGCTGCTGCCATTGCTTTAGTCGTGGTGCATGGTTTCGGACGCTTTATATACACGCCTCTGATTCCGTTGTTCGTACAAGACGGTATTCTGACTCTGGCCCAAGCGGCTCAGCTTGCGACTTGGAATTATGTCGGCTATCTAACAGGCGCTATGCTGGCGTTATTCAGTTATCAACGTGGGCTAGGGAAAATAGCATTAACACTGGCGCTTATTGGTAACGCCGTGATTACTTTTAGCCAAGTATTTGTCAATCAGTATGAATCACTCGCGCTACTGCGCTTGCTCAACGGCATCTCTAATGGCGTAGTATTTGTGTTAGCACCCGCCTTAGTGCTGGAATGGCTAGCCGCCAACAACAAAGCACACCTTAGCGGCCTAATGTATTTAGGCGTTGGTGTTGGTTTACTCAGCAGCAATGCCATTGTCGATGCTACCGAAATTTGGCTTACGGGCAATCAACGTTGGTTTCCTGCCGCGCTTATTTCAATGCCATTGGCATTGTGGAGTGCGTGGTACTTGTCACATTTATCGAAAGGCACGCCAACGCAAAGCCGTGATGATCATACACCACTCTGGGATCGCACCAGCACACCCTTGTTTCTTGCCTATGCCGGTGCTGGCCTTGGCTATATTCTGCCGATGACGTTTTTACCCGCCGTCGCCCACGATTGGAATTTACAGCTGAATCCGAGTGCTTGGTTGCTGGTTGCCATCGCCTCGATTCCATCCACCATTATTTGGAATTCACTTGGCACTCGGCTTGGCGATCGCAATGCGTTAATCATCAATTATGCCGTGCAAGCGGTCGCCGTCGCCGCGATTCTCGTCATGCCTGAAGCAGCACTAGGTTTATGGATATGCGCCATCTTCATGGGCGGTAGCTTCCTTGGTGCGGTATTCCTGACCCAACGCCTCGCAAGAACCCTGCACCCGCATCAAGGACCGCGATTAAGCGCAGCCCTGATCGCACTTTATGGTGTCGCGCAATTAGGCGGACCAATTTTGGCCGAAGTGGGCATCAATATGGGTGCGACACTGGCAGCTACTTTTGTCTGGGGATTAGGCGCCTGTATTTGGGGGATGGTGTTCATGTTCTGGGTGCCAACGCAACAGACACACTAACTTCATACGCTATTCCTCCTTAAACTTTGAGCAGCTTTGAGGCTAATGTTAATCAGCCTTTAAGCTTCGTTTAAGTAAGTGCCCGTTATTCTGCAAACCTACAGCAGAATTACTGGAGCGCACATTGTGAACAATCCCATAGCAAACAATCCAACCGTTAAAGTTTGGGACCCTTTGGTCCGTATCTTTCACTGGTCGCTGGTTTTCTTTTTCTTTCTCGCGTATTTCACCGAAGACGATTTTGAAACCATTCACACCTGGTCGGGTTATACCGTGGCAGCTCTGATCGGCTTCCGTATTGTTTGGGGGCTAATCGGCACTCATCATGCGCGGTTCGGCGATTTCGTTGCGATGCCAAGTACTATTTGGCGCTATGTCGTTGCCATCCCCGCAGGTAAAGCAAAACGCTACATCGGTCATAACCCTGCCGGAGGCGCTATGGTCATCGCCCTGATTCTGTCCTTAGCCGGCACCACCATCTTCGGCATGGCGCTATACGGAGCCGATGAACAAGCAGGGCCATTAGCCGGTACATGGATCGCAACCTTCGACGAACACACATTAAAAGAAATCCATGAATTCTTCGCCAACTTCACCTTAGCCTTGGTCGGCTTGCACGTTGCCGGTGTGATTTTTAGTAGCTTTCATCATCGCGAAAACTTGCCCCGCTCTATGGTGACTGGCCGCAAAGAATCCCGCGCTGATGATGTTGATACTTCGCGCTAAACGATTACGTATTAAAGGAAGCATGATGAAACCGTTAATCCACATCGCAACACTCGTCGGGCTAGTGCTTAGCCCGCTAGCAAGTCATCAAGTACTAGCGGATGCGACAACACAATTACAAACGCTCGCGGCAACGGGTTCAGGCCCCTTCAGTGCCAGCGCTGGAGAAGCATTTTGGAATCAATCCTTTTCCAATGGTGGCGAACAGCGCAGTTGCACCACCTGCCACGGCAAAGACCCTGCACAATCAGGCAAACACCAAAAAACAGGCCGAAGCATTGCTCCTATGGCGGTGAGTGCGAACCCAGAACGCTTCGCTGATCGCACCAAAACCGAAAAGTGGTTCTTACGCAACTGCAAATGGACGCTAGGGCGCGAATGCACTGCCCAAGAAAAAGGCGATGTCATCACTTGGCTCAATCAGTATTAATCGAGAGGATATAATGAAACCAATACTCAACACATTGCGCTATACCACCGGTATCTTGATGCTCGGCGGTGCTTTAACCCTAGGGCTGTATGGACTCAGTTCAATCAATAATCTGTCGTTTGCGGATGAAGACGATGATGACCACGAACGCAGTAATCGCTACAGCGAAACAAGCGAGAAAAGTTATAACCAAGAGGGCAGTTACAAAAAGGAGAGAAGCAGTAAAAATATAGAACCGACGCCAACGCCAGGTACGACGACTGCTGACGCCGCAGCTTATAAAGCGGAATGCGGCAGCTGCCACATTGCCTACCCAGCACACTTCCTCCCAGCGCGTAGTTGGCATGCAATTATGACCACATTAGATGATCACTATGGTGATGATGCCTCCGTTAGCGACGCAACACAGGCGAATATTTTGGCCTATCTTAGTGCGCACAGCGCCAGTAACCATAGCCGCATGATGGCCAGTATTCGCGACAATGTAACGCCCATGCGCATCACCGAGCTGCCATACTACAAGCGCAAACACCGTGAAGTGCCAGAACGTTTAGTACAAGGTAACCCAGACGTCAAATCGTTCAGCCAATGTGATAGCTGCCACAAAAACGCCGCAAAAGGAAAATTCGATGAAGATAACGTGGTTATTCCTGGCTATGGCCGTTGGGACGATTAATCCCGCATTGGCAGAAAAGCACCCAAACGCGGCACAAGTCAGGGCATGGGTAGAGCAAGGTGAAATACTATCACTGGAATCTATTCTTCAGCGTACACCGCTCGGTGGCGAATTACTGGATGCCGAACTCGAATGGGAAAACGGTATTTTAACATACGAGCTGAAGTGGCTGGATGTGCAAGGCCAAAGGCACGAAGCCTACGTCAATGCCCGTACCGGAGAAGTTATTAAAGATGAGTCCAAGCACCATTGAGGTTAGCAAAATTGAGGGCGGCAAAACGTGAAACTCCTATTAATTGAAGATGACAGCCAATTGACTAACTCCTTGCAGCCCATACTGCGCCAAGCCGGCTATGCCGTCGAGATTGCTCACGACGGCATCGAAGGTGAATTTCTCGGCAATGAGCTGCAACCAGACCTCATAGTATTAGATTTAGGCCTACCGAAAAGAGGTGGTTTGGAAGTGCTCACCAACTGGCGAGCCGCTGGTAATAAGACGCCAGTGTTGATTTTAACCGCCCGTGACTCTTGGCACGAACGCGTGCAGGGACTAAAAGCCGGTGCTGATGATTACCTCGGCAAACCCTTTCACAGCCAAGAATTACTCGCGCGTTTAGAAGCCATCAATCGTCGCCAAGCCGGTCAGGCCAGCAATCAACTGTGCTGGCGCGGGGTCCGTTTAGATTCCGAACGCCAGCATGCAACCACCACCGATGGCCGCGTTATCGAACTCACAGGCATTGAATTTCGCTTGCTACGCTACCTAATGCAACATCCCAACGAGGTGCACTCGAAAACCCGCCTAAGCGAGCATGTCTACGAAGAAGATCAGTTAAAAGACAGCAACGTGATGGAGGTCTATATCAATCGCCTGCGCCAATATTTTGGTAAAGATTTTATCGAAACCCGCCGCGGCCAAGGCTATCAGCTAGCACCTGAGTTAGCCCCATGATCTCGTTACAACAGCAGCTACGTCGCCAATGGCTGATCACTATTTTGCTCATCATGCTACCGCTGCTCTTGTTGGCCGATTTCGGCGTGCGCCAGCTCGTCATCGATACCGTGATGAGCCGCTTACAGCATGATGCCGACAGTCTTATCACGGCATTAAGCCAAGATGAGAATGGAACCTGGCAGCTCGATGACAGTCGTCTCGGCACCCTGTATCAGCGCGTATATTCAGGGCACTATTTCGCTATTCGCGATAAACACGGCACAGATTTGCGTAGTCGCTCGCTCTGGGACAAACAAGCGCCCATCGTTCCACTGACTTTGGGTGAACAAAAAACATGGCAGCAGCTCGGTATTCAGGGCGATCAGCTCGCCGAACAATGGCTTAACTGGGCCAAAGGTATTCGCGTGCAAAACCACGATTTCACCGTTTGGGTCGCCGAAGATATTACCCCACTCAAAAGCCAACTTAACCACTATCGCCTAGCAGCTATTGCGTTATTAGCCGCCGCTTTAGTGGTTCTAATGGTCACCCATCGTTATCAATTAAGCCGAGCCTTTGCGCGTCTGGAGCCATTAAAACAGCAACTACGGGAGCTGCGCTTTGGCGAAAGAGATGACTTAAATGCCGCTTCTGGGTTGTACCCACAGGAGGTGCAACCACTTGCAGAAGAAATCGACCGTTTGCTCAGCCTGCTACAGCAACGCGTAGGTCGTTCGCGCAATGCCTTGGGTAATCTTGCCCACGAAATGAAGCGACCACTGCAACAACTGCAACTGCTGGCCGAACAACTGGATGCTTCGCATCAAATCGAGCAACGCGACGCACTATCACGCCTAAGTCGATTAGTAGAGCGCGAGTTAAAACGTGCGCGTATTGTTGGAATGTCATCCCCCGGACGCCAGCTCAAACTGGCCGAAGATCTACCACCACTGCTGCAAATTCTTGGGCAACTGTATCCACAGGCGCGTATTCATGCGACCTACGACAAAAACGCCGTCATGCCACAAGATCACGACGACCTGCTCGAACTACTCGGCAATTTACTCGACAACGCCTGCAAATATGCCGGTGGCGAGATCCAGCTCAGTATCGAAACGTATCAACACCAAGACCGGGACGACCAAGCCGGTTGGCGCATACAAGTACGCGACCAAGGGCCGGGCATTGAACCGAATCAATGTAAGCACTTACTACAGCGCGGAATCCGTCTGGACGAGCACAGCGCTCAAGGCGATGGGCTTGGTTTAGCCATCGTCAGCGATATCGTCGATAGTTATCAAGGTGAGTTAACGCTGAGTCATAATCAGCCACAAGGCTTGTGCGTAAGCGTGTGGTTGCCGATGCAGCAGATTCTTTAATTTTTAATAAGGTCATTGCAAGACGACAACGATCTCGTCTTTACAAAAGCCATTGCGAATATTGCGAATAAGTACGAACTGAGATAGGGTAAATACTTGGAAGCAAGAGGAAATCGCCATGTCAGATTCGCAAAAACATACCTACAGCAGCCCCAACAAAGAAGAAGCCCAACTTGCCGCTGCAAGTAGCCGCATTCTGGCCGCCTGTCATGGCAGCGGCGACACCGCTAAATTGCGCCTGATAGATGACAACAAAGATGTCACCGTACCCGTCAAAGCCATTCATATGCTGGCAGATATTCTTGAGCAAATGGCAGCGGGCAATGCCATTTCTATCGTGCCGGTACACGCAGAACTGACCACTCAGCAAGCAGCCGACTTTCTGAATGTCTCTCGCCCGTATCTTATTAGCAATATTCTCGATGCCGGAGCACTCCCATTTCATATGGCCGGCAATCGCCGTAAGCTGTATTTTAAAGACGTAATGGCCTATAAAGAAAATCAGCAGCAGCGAAGCAAACAAGCTATGCAAGCGTTGGCAGACCTGTCACAGGATCTAGATTTGATGGATTGACCGCCGACACAAGGAGTGACATGGCAAATTTCACTGTAATTTATGATGCGAATGTTCTTTACCCGGCACCACTGCGTAGTTTACTGGTGTACCTCGCAACCACCGGTTTATTCCGTGCCCGCTGGACAGAAGAAATTCACCATGAATGGATCAGATGAATTTAGCCGTACCCGATTCGCTCGTTACCGGTTACCAGTGCATTACAGCAGGGCTAACTTTACCTGATCCAGATGATCGTCACGTATTAGCAGCAGCGCTTAGGGCCAATGCCGAACTTATCATCACTGCCAACTTGAAAGATTTTCCTGATGCGGCTTTAAAAGAATTTAATATTTCCGCACAGCACCCAGATGAGTTCATTCTTGATCTGCTGGATCTAAATCAAGAGGCAGTCTTGAACTGTCTCAAGGCTGACCGTACTCATTATCGAAAACCCCAATTATCGGTATCCGACTATCTGGACTGCCTCCAACGCCAAGGATTGGTTAAAACGACCGAATACTTAAGTCCATATTCAAAAAGGCTATGACTATTCACAGCTTATATATTTAGCGAATCAAGAACACGTTTTTCAGCTTCAGTAAGGGTTACACGGATACTCTGTAAATGACTCAGAACGTTACCAACATCAGTATTATCAGAGATGTTGTTTAGTTTTAACTAGAGCTTCTGCAACGGAAGGTTTGCCTTCTGAAATATTGGCCATAAATCTTAAAAATACATGGCCGCATTGGTTAATCGTGGTTTCCGAGAAATGTACTGTAGTATGCGGCGGTTTTATAATTACTGACTTAATCAAAAAGAAAAAATGATCTGGTAAATGTTACAGTTTTTTCGACCACTCAAATATTCTTCAGCAAATTGATCAGTTACCTCTACCGTCAGTAACACTTAATGTTGGTCGGCGACCAAAAGTAAACACTTTCGTTCCAGTCAATCGCTGGAAAATACCACGAGTACATTTGATAATTTCAAGTTTCATCCACCGATCCCTTTTATATTGTTACGTCCTATCTTTTAACTTGCACTTATATCTTGGCATCGTGTTCTGCGGTGTTCATGCCGAATGCATTTTTATGCCATTAAACCCGTAGAAGCTTCATTAACGGTTCAAATGAATACAGGGCAGGCTTTCTTCCGGCGGCTTCTTCTAAAGTATGAATAATGCCGCTCTCTAGCATAATTCGGGTAAACCGAGCGGCGGTAGGGGCTGGGATACCACTTTTTGATGTAAATTTATTGTTCCTAAATACCGGATTGGTAAATAAATAATCCAGCGCCGTCAGGCTCCATTTCGATGATAGTTTCTCGGTGAAAACTTGTTTCATATCTTCATATAAGCTGCGGATTTCTTCTGCTATCCGTAAGTTCCGAATGGCTTGTTGCTCAATGGCATCGAGGAAAAACTCACACCACTCGTTCCAGCTACCGTTTTCGGATACATGGCGCATGGCATCAATGTAGGCGTCTTTATTGTCTTCAAAATAAGCACTCACGTAAAAATGCGGTGCCGATATTGTCGCCGACTGCCACAGCATGAGGGTGATCAGCATTCTACCAATACGACCATTGCCATCTTTAAATGGGTGTAAGGCTTCAAACTCAACGTGAGACAACGCCGATTTAATCAGTGCGGGATGGGTACTGTCGGCCATGTATTGAAATAAAGCATCCAAACCATCTTGCAGCTTTTCCGGACGTATAGGGACAAATAGAATTTTCCTTTTCGTGCGATCAGCTAAATAGTTTTGTTCTGTTTTAAATTCACCTGGTGATTTTGATGCTCCTCGTCCAAACGATAACAGCCGCTGATGAATGGCTTTAATCAAGGATTGCGATATCGGATAGCCATCCATCATGGCTTCCTGAGCGGCCTTCAATGCCCGTTGATAAAGTATGGTTTCAATAACTTCGGAGCGAACATTGGAAGTATCCGTCGCTTCATTTTCATAATCGGCTTCGTACTTCAGGATTTCATCCATGGTACTGACGGTCCCCTCCATACGGGAGGAGATGACCGCTTCTTGGTTACGCAGAGGTGCTAGAAGAATCTCGCTGTTATGCATATTTTTCAGCATTTGGTCATAACGAGCGATCGCGTCTGTTGCTCTGATCAGGCTACTGACAAAGCGTCCATAATCCAAATCACTGGGAGGAAACTGATCGTAGTGATAGTGCACGGCATCGTTTAAGTTGAGATCCATAAGCTTCTGATACTCCTATTGAAGGGTAATCCTTAGGCTGTTTATAATTTTGACTATCGTATACCTATTTGTTTGAGTGTCAAAAAGCACATGAATTGATAATCAAGATGCATTGGAAATCACTTATTGCTCATTATGATTATCAATCAAGCTTGTCGTTCACACAGTAAGGACAAAGTCTTTTGGCTATCACTTTACTCGAAATCTGATCATCAAGGGTATTTGATGATCAGATATAAACGACAAACGAGCTTGTCGATCATTATCAGTTAAATATGATAAACAAACTCACTTAAGATGAGACCCTATAGTTTCAGGAACGCTTATAAACTGCGCTCGCTTGCCCCCCGCAACCAGCCAATGATCTCGTCCGTTGGAAATAACCCGCGGCTTTTTCTTGAAATTAACAACCGCGCGTCACGACAAACTCATCGTCATCGAGGTTCTTTTGCGCGAACGTCAGCTGATAATTCACCTGATGCAAAATATCCGCGTTCGAACGCCGTAATTGCATGCGCGCCAATAACTCAGTGAAAAGTAAATCTTCGACATAAGCCGCGTTGGTTTTCACCTCAGCCACAACCGCGTCATCCATTTGCTGAAGAAGACTATTCACAATCTGCTGTTCACCACTCATGACATAGCCCTAACACAACGAATTAGCTTCCATTGTGCAGCACACACAAAACGGGCTTGATTCGCATCAAGCCTGTTGGGTGTCGTTTGTGCCTAACTAGCAGCAAAAAAGATTAAAATCTCGCGTAACGAGCTTAAATCATCCCTTACGATAAATCCGCTGTAGGCCGAGCTCTAAACCAAACAACTTAAACACCTGATTTAAAGAATTGACCGTCGGGTTGCCTTCGTCCATTTCAATGGCTGCCAAAGTACGGCGTGATATGCCACATAATTCCGCATATTCATGCTGATTTAAACGCGCAATATATTTGCGTAAAATACGGGCAGCGCCACCCAACGTTAACTGGCCTGACGCGACAGATTGCTCGACCAAAACCAACAACTCAGCCCGCGGCATTTGCGCTAATTCTTGATCCGCTAACGCGCTCATGGCAACAAGCCCCATGCTTTAAGACGCTGTTCTGTTCCCGCTAAATTTAGGCTGTGTACTTTGCTGTTAAGCACTTCTTCTGGAACGCCACATTCCTCAGCAAGGCGCTTTAATGGGGCCAAGTCTTTGGCGAAATCGCAAAGACCTTCCCACAAAGTATCGCTATTAACTTGGGTTGCCGCACTGGCTTCCGCACAGATCCCTCGCCAATTATATGTACCACCCAGTTCATTCTCATTACTCCAACGACTGGTGCGAGTAATGCCTGAGTCATCCAGAACCATTGGTGCTAGATCGTAAATAGGCGCTAATGCCAAGCCGCCATCCCAGCGAATAATTGAGGTATTACGGCCATGGTTATCGCTATTTCCCAATACGATATTGAGAAGGTCGCGGCGCAAATATTCAATGACCATTTCTTCAACATCACCTTCTTGGCCCACATCTCGCCAATCATCCGCGAGCTGTTTTAAATAAACGCTATGCGGTACGGTTGCGCCCAGCTCCGAGTTACCAACCAGCGAGTAGAGTGACTCAATGGCACAACGAGTTATTCCGCCCGAATTTTTCAGCCTGTCAAAGCGAGGCAACCAAAGGCTAGGAGTAGTGATGCGCTTTTCTTCATTGGCACCAAAGTAATCCACATTTTCTGAATCAGTTTGATTAGTTGAATAACAAGTATGACCGACAACATTTAACCCCAGTCGTTTCGCTATTCGATAATAGGCCGCCTCAGTTTCTAGCACTAAAATATCTGACGCTAGAGGGCGACCTTGGCTCGAACTTTGGCGCGGAAATTTAACCAGAAAAAATTCGTTGGCATCACTATCAGGCAAAGAGGCTTCAGGATAATACAGGCCATCTTGCCCACGAATAAGCTGAAATTTAGGCGCATCACCGCCTGCCCCCGAAGCGCCACCAACGGCGGCACCATTTTCACGGGCGTAATCTAGAAAACGAACATCACGCGAAAGGACATCCGCCATCGAAAATCCCACAGGAATTATATCGCTATCTGAGCAACTCTCTTTCACTCGCATATTACCGATAGGCGAACGCGATCCCAGCCGCAATAAATGCAGATCCTGCTGAGCGCTATCAGTAAGATTTTCTCGCTGTAGCCAGTAACGTCGACCTGCGCCCATCGGCATAACATCGAATAAGAAGGCAGGCCACACATCACATTCATGCGAAAAAAAATCGATGGGGTAACGCATGCTGACACGCGCCGCTAAATTGCTTTGGTGTTTTGCTACATATGAAGCGCTGTATTCTAACCTCACACGTCCATGACGGCCTTTATCTGGCTCATGAAACGACAACACGCAAGCATCCAACCACTGGCCGTCAAGATAAGTCTGAAGCGTTAAGGTTTCCATCGGCTCACTCGATAATGCATTTTAATGCACTATTATTACTCTCAAGTCGAAATAAGTGCAATAAAAAGCACTAAATCCTCAAAATATTGAATCTCAGTGTAATTTATTGCACTTAAAATGATATTGAGAGCAGGGGAGTATATAAGCTAGGAACAAAAAAACGGGCTTGATTTGCATCAAGCCCGTTGGGTGTTGTTTGTGCCTAACTAGCAGCAAAAAAGATTAAGCACTCATCTTGGTCGCCATATTGCGTTTTTTCAGATGAATCAAAATCTGGCTAATCGCAGCAGGGGTGATACCGGACAAACGCGAAGCAACGCCCAGTGTTTCGGGCTGCAAAGTGCGCAGTTTTTGTTTCACTTCGTTGGATAAACCGCCGATGGCATCGTAATCCAAATCAACCGGCAATTTAGTACTTTCATAGCGACGCGATTGTTCAATTTCTTCTAGCTGGCGTGCAATATAACCATCGTACTTGGCTTGAATTTCAACCTGCTCGGCCACTTGCGGATCGGCCACTGGCTCGCCTTTAAACTGCGCGACTTTGGCGTAGTCCAAACCCGGGCGTTTAAGCAATTCGTGCAAGCTGTATTCGTGGTTAATCGCGGCTTCGCCCATGTCTAATAGCGTTGCGGCTTCTGGGGTATTCGGTTGCAACCAAGTGGTTTTTAATCGCGCAACTTCTTGCTCGATGGCTTCGCGCTTAGATGAAAAAGCCGCCCAGCGTGTGTCATCCACTAAGCCTAAATCGCGGCCTACTTCGGTTAAGCGTAAATCAGCATTGTCTTCACGCAATACCAAACGGTATTCCGCACGGCTGGTGAACATGCGGTATGGTTCTTTGGTGCCCATGGTGATGAGATCGTCGACCAGGACGCCAATATAAGATTGATCGCGGCGCGGTACCCAAGCGTCTTTTTCTAGCGCGCGCATAGCAGCGTTCACACCGGCCAACAGGCCTTGCGCGCCCGCTTCTTCATAGCCGGTGGTACCGTTGATCTGGCCAGCAAAGAACAAGTTATTCACAAACTTGGTTTCTAGGCTGTGCTTCAAATCTTGCGGATCAAAATAATCGTATTCGATGGCATAACCTGGGCGCGTAATGTGGGCATTTTCAAAGCCGACCATGCTGTGAATAAGATCCAACTGCACATCAAACGGCAAGCTGGTTGAGATGCCATTCGGGTACAGCTCGTTGCTGTTTAAGCCTTCTGGCTCCACAAAAATCTGATGGCTGGTTTTATCGGCAAAGCGCGTGACTTTATCTTCAATCGACGGGCAATAACGCGGGCCGATACCTTCAATCACACCGGCATACATAGGCGAGCGATCAAGGTTATTGCGAATAATCTCGTGAGTACGCTCGTTGGTGTGGGTGACGTAGCAGCTAATTTGTTCTGGGTGCTGAGATACCGAGCCCATAAACGACATCACCGGCAGCGGCGTATCGCCCGGCTGCTCAAGCATCACGGAGAAATCGACGCTGCGACGATCAATACGCGCAGGCGTACCGGTTTTTAAGCGGCCAACGTTAAAAGGCATTTCGCGCAAGCGCTTAGATAACGCATTCGATGGCGGATCTCCTGCACGGCCACCGCTGTGGTTTTCCATACCAATGTGGATAAGTCCGCCCAAAAACGTACCTGCGGTTAACACCACACTGGTTGCATAAATGCGCATATTGGTATTGGTGATCACGCCGCAAACCGTGCTGCCCACGCCATCACCTTGCACGATCAGGTCGTCGCAAGCGGCTTGAAAAATATCGAGGTTAGGCTGGTTTTCGACAATATTGCGGATCGCAGAACGATACAAAGCACGGTCGGCTTGGGCGCGTGTAGCGCGTACAGCAGGGCCTTTACGGCTATTCAAAATACGGAATTGAATACCGGCCAAGTCGGTTGCCCGCGCCATCGCGCCGCCAAGGGCGTCAATCTCTTTTACCAAATGGCTTTTGCCGATACCACCAATCGCTGGGTTACAGGACATCACACCGACGGTATCGGTGTTGTGCGTGAGCAATAGGGTCTTACAGCCAGTACGGGCCGCTGCTAATGCCGCCTCAGTACCAGCATGACCACCACCAATCACAATGACGTCATAGCGAACGGGATAATCCACAAGCCACCTCAATATTCGTTCGTGCAGAAAAGGGCGCGCATTATAACAGCGCTGTAGAAAAACCCCATAGCATTTGGATAGTTTTTGATCAGAAGAATTATTAACACGATCAAGTGAACAAAAGCGAGGTGTGAATACTAGTTATCCACATTGTGAGTAATCTAGCTGAAACCTTTTAATTTCAAGGCGTTATGGCTGTTGATAAACCTGTTCACTAATGTGGACAAGTATTATCACGCCAACTCATACAAAAGTTATTCCAACACAAATAACACTTTAGTCTTAGGTTTTTCCCCACTAATCAACAGACTTACCCACAGCTAAATGGTCGTGTCTGTCGTTGTATCCGTAGTGGTATCCGTTGTTGTGTCGGTTGTCGTATCTGTCGGTGTATCCGTCGCTGCCGGAGTAAAACTCATGAACAGTAATTCATTACTCTTGCGAATAAAAAATTCTAAGTCACCATCAACGTTAACCGCAGCATAACCAAGAGCATTGGTAACGTTAAACTCAGCGCAATTCTTACGCTCCGTCATCTCAACTTGATACAGGGTTTGGTTTTTATTCAAGATCCGAACAGTACCGTTAAACGTGCAGCCAGAAGCATCGGTGCTAATGCCTTTAAACGTCACCCGATCTGAGAGAGCAGATAGATATAACTCATAGCCTGTGGATAACCACTGGCCATCAATTGCGGTGAGCGCGGAATTATCTTCCCAAGTACCATCGTTGGTTAATGAGAAGCTGCCGCCAACCGTAGATGTTTCGTAATCGCCCACCAAAGTGTCATTTTCTGCACTGCTGCTAAACAACAAGCCACTTAATAAATAGTCGTCGGCTAAACCACCGGCAACGTACTGTTCTGCACTGGTATCCGCATCAATAAAGTCATAACCCTCAAGCGTGATATCCGCAAGCTTGGTTTTATCATCGAGATCGACCGTGCCGTAATAACCCGTTGCTTCATCAAAAGCGAATATATTTCCGTTATAAATCAATACTCTAAGAGACCCTGTCTGATCAAATTGGCCATCCCATAAACCATTCAGCATCAAAGTCGGATCGTTAATAACATCTCCCTGTTCATTGATAATATCTTTTGGCGTCTCTTCTTCAGCAATACAACCAGCCAACATGACCACTAACAACCCTAGAAATAGACTACGCACCGTGAAACTCCCAACTTAACAAAACCATGAATCTCCAGTTTAGTTAACGGTCAGCTTTTTGCTGTCTTTAATAGTGACAGTTGTGTGAAAAATCAGATCAACTTAGGCCAATAACTCAAAAAGCCGTCTGCCAATTCAGACGTTTAACGTTAATTAGCACTAAGACATTGCACTTCTAACGCTTGATAGACTTGAATATGACTTCACAGGGAGGAATCGTTATGTCTGAAACTCGAACGCACCTAAAAGCACTCGCCACCGATCAAATTCGTCACGCTAATTTAGCCGCAGCAAGCTTTCGTGAACTTGGAAAGGCCGCTGGTATCAAATCCAGCTCAGTGCATTACCACTTTCAAAGCCGCGATAAGTTACTCACCGAGCTACTTCAAGATTACAATACCGACTTTTTTGATCGCCTCGATCTTATGACCGAAGGCATGACCAAGCCGCGCCAGCGTTTACTTGCCCTGTTCAGCATTTTTGAAGACTCTCATAAACACCAGTTACAATGTATGAGCTTGGCTTACGCGGCATCACAGCACGAACTTAGCCCTGCCAGTTTAGAGGCCGTCGATCACTTTTTAAGCCGCTTGGAAGAATGGGTGACCAATACACTCGCCAATGCGCGTTTATTACCTATGCCACGCGAGCAGCTTGCGCGTGTTTTAGTCAGCAGCCTTGAAGGCTCATTACTGTTTGATCGCCTTCACAGCGAACCAAGACATTTGCAGGCCACCAAAGATTGGATCTGTACCTTGTCCAGTTTGTAAGCTGTCATTAAGTCAAATCAGGCCTATTCTTCGTGTGTATAGGCCTGCAAGCACCTGCCAGATACTCATATTGTGATTTTCAGTCACACTTTGTCCTTAGTTAACCTGTCGCATTCAACCTGCCGGTTCTATCGTTGTTTAAACACTTATAAAAAATAGGCAAGGTTATGAAAAAGTCAGCAAGAGAAATCAGCGCTGAAGTTACTTTTCCAGGTCGTAAAATGGACTTTGGCTTTGAATTTAAAGATCTTCCGCGGTATTGGAATGATAACGATCCCTTCAAAACTCATTTTATGAATGCGTTGTCGTGCCTATTTTTAGAAGGTGAGCGTATGTTCATCGACGCTGTGCGCGATCATCAGCATTTAATTACCGACCCGCGCCTGCAAGAGCAGATCAAAAGCTTTATTAAACAAGAAGCTATTCATGGCAACGAGCACCATCAGTTCAGCAAATATCTCGACAGCTTAGGCTATCCGGCCACGAAGGTAGAAGCCTTCGAACGCAAAGAAAAAGTGTGGATGAAAAAGTGGATGTCAGCACGTCGCCGCTTAGCGATTACCTGCGCGGTAGAACACTTCACCGCGATTCTTGCTCATCGAGTGCTTACCAATCCAGAAGCAACAGAAGGCATGGACCCACGCTTTAAAGAAATGTGGCTATGGCATGCCATTGAAGAAACTGAACATAAAGCCGTCTGTTTTGATGCGTATGAAGCCACCGGTGGTAAATACTTTATGCGCGTATTCGCTATGTTCAACGTCACATGGATGTTTTTACTGCGTGCGACCATCGTACAATGCATTTTCTTATGGAAAGATGGAAAATTATTTAGCCCATCGGTGTGGAAATCAGGCTTTAGTTTTTATTGGAAAAAACCGGGCTTGTTCCGTAGCGTTTGGAATGATTATAAAGACTACTATCGTCGTGACTTTCATCCGTGGGATCATGACAATCGTGAAGAGCTTGGTAAATGGCAAGCAGGGCACGAGAATTATAAAGTGGTTTAATTAAATTCTATTTACTTAGTAAAAGGCCGTAATTGTATATAGACAGTTACGGCCTTTTTCTTTGCCAGAATAAATTTTCTCGTCAATCACCAATCTACAGCCTCGCATCTGAAAGAACTCTAAATGTAACCTGATTATTCAATGCTACTGAAATTAGCTCATGAAAATCGCTTTCATATTGCTCAAGCTCATTCGTTACATTAACAAATGCAATTTCAAAAAAGTTAGAATCCGCAAACTCGCCGTAAAGACACGTTCTCATATGCAGATATCCTTCACTAAAAACTCTTGCTTTATCCGATTCAGGATCTTCCTTCCAAGCAACATAAGACTCCGCCAGTTCAAAACCTTTATCAGTCAGATACTCAATAAGTAGACCTAAAGCCACGTCTTCCATATGGCAGGCCTGTGGGCCGTAACCTGTTACAACCGGATAAAAATAATGCATGAATCACCTCCTATTTCCGAAGGATTCAGTGTTGCATTTCAGAACGTTGGACTCTACGGACTATAAGTCACATGTATAAAAAACAGTAAGTACTTTACATCGTCTGAAAGATTATATACTGTATTTCCATACAGTATATAGAGGTTTAAATATGGAAGTTAAACAAACCGAATCCGTACTTGAGAATACAATGGCATTCGATCATGGCGTAACACTACCTAGCAAGTTAACACTTGTATCTGTGATTCGCTATCGTGCTGCTGTCGCAATTGAGTGGATCAAAGAAGATATCAGGCGTGGCATCCAAGCCGAAACCATCATCACCTTTTCAGAGTTACATAATGCTGTTGATGCCAATATGTACCTGATAGATGAATCGCATCGTTTGCCGAAGGCTGGCTCATTTTATGAATGGTCTGAGCTTAATGTTCAAGGTGTGTGCGATCAATTCAATCGAGTAATGGACCTTGTTAATGATTGGTTGGCGACGCGAAACTTCATCGATCATTACCAAACACAATAAACTGATTTTCATCTGAATAAAGGCCAAGATTCGTCATAACATTTAGTTTGGGCAATTCTTTCTTTGAAGGCTGTGGTATGCCCGAAATTTCTGTGTGAAAAGGGCCAACTCTGCAAGCAATATCCGTCTGATCAACCGCTAGGCTTTATATTCTTACCTTATGCTGGAGACATCTTGCCACGACCTATAACACAAGTGAGAGCGCCTAATACTTTCGCTCACTTTTGGAATGAATAAGTGATAGTATGTCACACGAATGACCTGGAGATGGATATGGCAATAGAACAATTAGCACTAATTACCGAAACTTATGACGACATATCAGATGCCACTCTTATCAGCCAGCTACTGGAAATCTACGACCAGAAAGCTATAGCCGAGTTTCTGAACTCAGTAACTCCTGGTCACTGGTGCCGGGAAACTATTAATCGTTGGAGTAAGGGAAAATCTGAACCGCGCCTCAGCACCAAAGAATTCAAAGCACTTAAAGGTTTATTGCCAGTAGAAAAGGTCACTCCTGAAAACTGTAAATTCCGATTCATTGATCTGTTTGCCGGGATCGGGGGAATCCGGAGAGGCTTTGAAGACGAAGGTGGTCTTTGTGTATTCACCAGCGAATGGAATAAATATGCAGCCCGAACCTATAAAGCAAATTTTTACAGTCACGGTGATTATCACACGTTCAATGAAGACATTCGTGATGTAACCCTTTCTTCTGATCCTTCTGTATCCGATAAAGATGCATATGAACATATTAATAAGCATATAGCAGACCATGACGTACTACTTGCCGGATTTCCATGTCAGCCTTTCTCAATAGCTGGGGTTTCAAAAAAGAATTCTCTGGGTCGCGCACATGGCTTTGAATGTGATACTCAGGGGACACTTTTCTTCGATGTAGCTCGAATTATTAAAGCGAAACAACCAAAAGCTTTTGTTCTAGAAAATGTAAAGAACCTAAAAAGCCACGACAAAGGTAAAACGTTCAAAATCATCATGAAGACTCTTGATGAATTGGGATACTGGGTTTCCGATTCAGAGCATGTCGGGCCAAAAGATCCTAAAGTGATTGATGCTAAAAACTGGGTTCCTCAGCACAGAGAGCGAATCATTCTGGTAGGTTTTCGGAAAGATTTGAACATACATAAAGACTTTACACTCAAGGATGTACGCCGGTATTTTCCAAAGAAGAAGATCACTCTAGGTGATATTTTAGAGTCCGACGTGGATCCAAAATATATCCTCACCCCTAAATTATGGGAGTACCTACACAACTATGCTATCAAGCATAAAGAAAAAGGAAATGGATTCGGCTTTGGTATGGTTGGACCTAACGATACAGCTCGCACATTATCGGCTAGGTACTACAAAGATGGCTCAGAGATTTTGATAGACCGAGGCTGGGATTATAAAAAGGGATTTGATGACAGCTCGAATCTCATATACCGCCCAAGACGTTTAACTCCTCAAGAATGTGCAAGGCTGATGGGCTTTAGTCGACCTGATCGATATGACTTTGTGATACCAGTATCAGACACCCAAGCTTACAAACAGTTTGGAAACTCTGTTGTTGTGCCAGTTTTTAGAGCTGTTGCGAAACTATTAACCAAACAGTTAAAGGTGTAATGTAGGCAATATAGTTTACTCCCACCTCCTATGTTCAGAGGTTGTGGCAGGATTAGAGGAAATCATGGAATACTTCAAGGATGATAATATTATTGGTGAGTTACCAAACTGGATAGAGCAATCTATCCGGTTAGGGTACCTACTCGCTAAAAATAGTAAATGCGAAAAACATCAAATTCTTCTAATTTCAGCCCCTGATGAATCGGCTATCGCACCTTTTATAGCTATAGGAGTAATGAGGGCTGCCTTTGAAGACCCTAAAGCCAACCTGTGTGAAAATTATTTTGATTTCCTAAATATATGCCGGGAGAACTTCAATAAGGAAACAATCAAAAAGAACGAGATACCATGGCATGTGAAAAGATTAAATGATGAGAAAGTTTTCTATTGTTTTTCTTCTACCGATAAGAACTCTTTAGGTTTGCGTTTAACCGGGATCAAATCTGGACGGGGTAAAGCTAGTCGCGAGCCCGTAACGTCTTGGATTCAAGAGGGCTATGCATGTGACTGGCAGATCAATGGCCTTCCAATACCGCAAGCCTTAACCAATGATGCTATCAACGAAAGAATTGCTTACTTTCTTCAGCGACTCCCCAGTTGCACGGATGCAATGCATGAAAAAAATATAAACTCATCTTACCTTGACCATGTGTTGATAGCACCCTCAGCTTCCACTCAATCAAAATATTTAATTAATTTACGTAACCTCGGCCTTAGTATTGATGGAAGAAAAATATCTGTCAGTGATTTACTAAAACTGGATATCACTGACGAATACTCCACACGGCGAATATTATTTTTAGGTGAAAGGGAAATTAAAAATTACCTATTTCACAAAATTCCTTCTATTGTAATTGCTGATGGCGCAAGAGCTATTTTAAATGCATGGGAAATCTTCCAAGAAAGTATGATTATTGGTGTAATTAATAGATGTGGTGCACAAGATACACTTAAAGAGTTTATCGGGGTTCTAGAGGAAAAAGAACGTTTCTATAAGGATATTCCTACTCCTATTGAATACGCTTCACAGTACATTCAGATCCGCGCTATGGAGAAGGTACGTTGAGTAGCAAGCAGGCTAATGAATATTTTCCAGAACAAGAGTTATGGCTGTGCCATTCCGAACTTTTTTCTTCCCTATGTTTTAGTCTGAAAAAACTATCAAACGCTTTATTCGATCCTGATGAAGATCAGGAATACAATAAAATCTCTATTCAACTGCGAATCGAAATAGCAAAACTTCGTTATCTACCTTGGCAGGGATCCTTGGATTTTTTTGAAAAAATTAATTTAAAGGAAGGTGAAAGGCTAAAACGCCAATATGGTTACGAGATTGTAAAACTAGTTGATCAAGCAGATCTTTTACTAAATGAATGGGTATCAGGTTCTTCAATCTTGATTCAGAACTTCAGAAAAAAATTTTTTGAGTCTATAGATAAATTTGGTATAGAACACCTTCGAATTGCCTGCCGAACTTCAGATAAAAGCTTATTCCAAAAGATTCTCAGTGATCGGGTTACTCTGGAAGATCACCACTTTATTACCGGTATTGAAAGCTATCGTGCGACTGAAAATTTTGAAATTCTTTTTCGGATAGGTTCATTTAGGATTGAAGGGATGCAGAGTGTGACTCCTGCGATACTAACCGCCCCAAGATATCGAAAACTCATACGCTACTGTTGGGACCGAGCCATGGACGAGAGTGATATAGCTCGCGATCCCGTTGCTCATGATGTTGACTATCTTAATCTGATTCCTTCCCGAACTTATAGCCTCAACGATGGCTCTTGCGTCACTGATCCTGTTTATATCGATACCAGCGATCTAGATCAACAACTACTGTCTTGGAGGTTGGGTGATGCGACGGTCAGAAATGAAACTGTCAACTCACTTTGCTTCACGTTGCCGGGTAACCAAGCAGTTTTCTTCAGAAGAGGGCACAGTCAACTGGTTTGGAAAACACATCAAGGAACGAAGAATGTTTGTTTTTTGAATGCAAGAGAGCTGCTTATTGGAGATTACTGGATTGACTCCGAAGTCGAGGTCGATCTTGGGAAAACAGAGATTGATCCAAATGACTTCCCTTTAACTCAGGTCTGGAAAAACGCTCTTAAAGAATGTTACAGGAAACAACCGTCTAAATGTGTCTCTGACATGCGTTTAGCTGGTATTGCCCTCAAAGATCTACACAAGGCAGCTAAAACTTGGAGCGAATTTTCAAGGTATCGGGTGAATACACCCCTTAAAGTTAGTGATTTTCAGGCCTTAATCGAGCAAGTCCTGCCATCGGAAATATGGGTGGGAGTCCCGTTAACTGGCTACGATAATCCAATTTGGGAGCAAGCTTGGTCGGAAGTACGGAACTACCGAAGCCAAATGATAGAAGATGGGCAGCTGAGTAACCAAATTGTTAACGAGCAATTGCGAGTTGAACTTTCAAAAGCACTTCAGGCTTATAGCGAAGTGTTTTCCAGTATAGAAGAATCAATCCCTTATACACTGCCGGCGAACACGGGCCTCGTCGGCAAAGTTGTACTCCGTAAAATTTTATCGGTAAAAGGTAGATATTCTGTGCCAGAAGAAATCCTGTCCAAAGTAATGGATATCTCACATGCTGAGCAATTCACAGCTGATCAGGTCGATTGAGATGCTAATGATTCCCGGCTTCATCGACGAAGTAAGCAGCCCGCCAGGAGAGGTGACGCTATACCAGAAATTACATCAGGCAAACGTGGGCTGGACTGTTATTCACTCACTTGATCTCGCACCATTTAACAGAATGAAGCGAACAGAAATCGATTTCCTAATCATCATCCCTGATATCGGCCTGCTCTGTGTTGAAGTAAAATCACACAAAGAAATCGGGTTTGACGGCCAGAATTGGTATCCTGAAAGTGTTAAAAAGTCACCTTTTCAGCAGGCGATGGATGCGCGTTATGCGCTTCAGCGTCGCCTTTCATCTGAGCTTGCATTATGGAAAAATGTTCCAGTTATTCATTGCTGTATATTCCCTAATGCCAATTTTTCTGTCCCCAGAAACCTGTCTATTCAGCCATTTGAAATCATGGACAAACGGCGCTTCAGAAGTCTGAATTTACCAGATGAATTTTGCTCGACATTGAGAGGCATGGCAGAGAAGCTGATCAATTCTGATCCGCAGATTAAACCACTAAAAAAATCACTTTCAGAAACGCAGATCAGGCAGTTTATTGAGTTTTGTTATCCGATTCGTAAACGCTGCCCTGAAAACGCTGAAGAAATACGTGAGCGTGGCAAAGAACTTGAAAGTAAACTTAGAATACAACAAGCACCTGTACTAAAGCTGACAGATTGGAATTCACGCATTCTGATCGACGGAGGAGCTGGTACAGGTAAAACTCTTATCGGTCTTGAGATCGCCCAGCGCAAGGCTAAGCAGGGCAAACGAACTGGTTTCCTAACATTTAACCGATTAGTTGGACAATGGGCGCAAGCTCAGCTGGCATTAACTAAAAATCCACTCTTAATCGCAGGGCCTGTGAATTCCATACTGGTCAATATGTTCGATATTAAGGTTCCCAAAGACCCCTGCACCACTTTTTGGGCAGATATTCTCCTGAAAATCCAAGATGATTTAACAAGACCTGGCCCCCAGCACGAAGCTATGTTTGATTGTCTGGTCATCGACGAGGCGCAAGATTTTTTGGGGAGACCGGATCTTCTAGAAACTATAGAGTTATTGCTCAAAGGTGGTTTTGAAAATGGCGAGTACCTTTTGATGGGCGACTTCCGCAATCAAGTGCTGACTTATGATCGAGAAGTAATCAATACCAAACTGAACCAACTTCGTCGATATTCCACATGCTGGAAACTCGATGAAAACTGCCGCAACTATACAGCCATAGGGAACCTAGCTATCACTCTATCAGATGCCAACAAGCAGACTTATAGTGGCTATATGCGATCAGGCGGAGGGTTGAAAAGTTTTGAACTTGCCATTTATTCCGATATTAATGATGAAATCGGTAAAATTGAAAAATTTGTTACCCACATTCTAAAAGAAGGCTTTAGAGCTCAGGACATTACATTTCTTAGCTATGGATCTATTTCGAAATCCTGTTTTGAACAGATGTCAGATAAAAGCAATCTGAAGCTTCAATCCGCTTCTGAAAATAAACGCCCAAACTACATCGAATACTCAACGGCACATGCGTTCAAAGGCCTAGAAAATAAAGTTATTGTCCTTACAGATGTTGAATTGGATTCAATTCATGCAAACCGTAACCGCTTCTACACCGCCATTACTAGAGCGACAGAACAGGTTTTAGTGCTTTGCAGTGAACGCAGTAAACCCGACCTATTGAAGTGGATTAACCAACAGGACTAGTTAATGAATAAGGAACGCTCTGAAGAAATCGAGTTTCTCAGGTCTGAAATGATGGGGCCAGCACGTCCTGTTAGCGACGCTTTTCCGGGACATTTGGTAGCATTTGATTCTGCGAACGAATGTTTACTTCCACCGGATAAAGAGTTGAAAGGCTCGGTTTTCTGGCATCCGGATGGAGTGGAAAGATTACAGGAAGTTATTCGTCGTGAAACCCCGGACCAGCGCTATGGCATTGGCTTACTCTACCCCGGTAATTGCAGACATACTCCGGATGATAAGGAGCTTATTTCTGAAGCCCCGTCAGATGACGAGGCAACAAATGACGAAGCTCCCATTTCACTATTTCTTGACAATGAAAAAGACAGCTCTGGCTACTCAAAAGATGAGGCAGCTCCGATATATGGAGCAGATGATGACGACTTTTCAGTTAATGGTGATGATGCCTACAAACCATCGACTATTGGAATCAGTTTTTGCATTGATGAAAATACTCATGGTGAATTGGTTATTAGATTGCCATTAGAAAAACGTTTTTTCTGGCAGACGCCCGAATCAGAGCCGTTTTCGGTAAACGGGATTTATGAATCTTGCAAAACGGTTGAAACAGGCTCTGATGGTACAAATGCTCTTCGCGATGGCTGGCGGCGCAAGCCTGCTATGGTCTCTGAAAAAGTTTTTACTTTTCCTATTGATAAGGTGCTTAAAGAGAAACTGACCAAAGAGAATGTAGTTCTCATAAATGGCATTCAGTTACAAATTGATCTTTATTCTCGCTCTTCTTTCGATAGACGAATCATTACAGTCGTTCTGCGTAATAAACAGGATGCATACAATCAAACTAATCGAAGCATTATTGAGCAAACGCTTTATCAAACATGTTTTGAAGTTGAAGTACAAAACGGCGCTGCTTTCGCAGAATATCCCGAAGGCCGTGGGGAGTTAAAAGACCTAGATGATGACGAACAAACTCTAAGCCTACTCTACAGAAAGTCCGCCAACTGGGCGATTGGACATAGCTGCGCGGCAACATGGACTGCTGAGGAGGGTGAGACTCCTCCTAAGATCGTGGCGGATTGCATGCCTGCTGTTGAGCTGCCCAGCATGACTCCGGATATCGAGATTAATGGCAAAGAACTAAAGCTTTCGATGCGAGACCTAGCAGAAATTCAAAACACAAATGCAAGCGATTCTGGTTGGGCATCACTAGAAAGTTTAGTATCAGCGTATAAACAGTGGATTTCTGATAAACGCAACGAATCTAAAAGCCTAGCTACCGCTCAAAAGGAAACTGCAGAGAAACATCTTGATGGCTGTTATCGATGTTTGTCTCGCATGGAAAAAGGGATGAAATGCCTCTCTGAAAAGCCAGACATTCTTGAAGCTTTCAGGTTGGCCAACCAAGCTATGTGGTTACAGCAAGTGGCAACAAAAGACCTTACCCATCGTCCGTTAATTAAAGTAAAAAAATGGGCCGAACCTGTAGCACCTCATCCGGCTTATTCTTCAAACCCATGGCAAGCATGGAACAACATAGAACGACCATCCCATAAATACTGGCGAGCATTTCAGGCGGCATTTTTGTTAATGAGTCTTGATAGCTTTGCCGATGATTTCTCTGATGACAGGGATATTGTTGATCTGATCTGGTTCCCAACAGGAGGGGGTAAAACAGAAGCATATTTGGGCGTAGCAGCGTTTTACATGTTCCTTCAGCGCCTAGAACCCAAAGTTAATGGTCTGAGAAAAGATGGAACCAACGTCTTTATGCGTTACACACTGCGGATGCTGACTACACAGCAATTTCAGCGTGCTGCCAGCTTGATTTGTGCCATGGAGTTTCTTCGAACCAGTAGTAAAGCAAAACTGGGGGATAAACGTTTTTCACTCGGCCTGTGGGTAGGTCGAGATGCCTCGCCAAACAAATGGAAAGATGCAGTAAGTGCCATTAAACAGTTTGGAGAGGGCAAAGTCGCAGGTAATCCCCTAGTCTTGACTGAATGCCCTTGGTGCCGAAGTGAAATAGGTCGAGTATCAGAAGGTAAATCCAACAAATACCTGATAGCAGGTATTCGTGACTACCAGTCATCAAAGGGGTGTCCTGCACTGACATGCTCAGATCCAAGTTGCCATTTTGGCGGAGAGCACGATTCAGGCTTACCAGTCGAAGTTATTGATGAAGCCTTGTATCAGAACCCTCCAAGTATGTTTATTAGTACCGCTGATAAATTCGCTATGTTGGCTTTCAAACCGGAAGCTGGTGCTCTACTCGGAATGGGACACGGGCCAAAAGGAGATGGTGAAATTCAACGTGTTGCTGAACCTCCAGGCCTGATCATTCAGGACGAATTTCACCTGATTTCTGGTCCACTCGGCTCCATCTATGGCCTTTATGAAACCATTATCGAAAAGCTCTGCACCCGAGATATCAAGGGCCACTCTATTAAGCCGAAAGTAATTGCATCAACCGCAACTATTCGAGGTGCGATTGAACAAACCAGAGCTGTTTATTCTCGTAATAAAGACGAATTACAACTATTTCCAAACCCCGGCCTTGATATTAGTGACTCCTTCTTTGGACGATACGCCCGCGATAATGATGGGACATTGAAACAGGGGCGTCTGTATCTTGGTATTAATGCAACCGGCTATAAATCCTTCCTGACTACACAGGTACGAGCATTTTCTGCAGCGATGTTTAGATCCAGCTTGTTCCCCGGTGAAAATAAAGATCCGTGGTGGACACTATTAGCATTCTACAACAGTTTAAGAGAGCTAGGCGGTGCGAGAACACTTTTCAGCTCAGATATTTCGGCAAGAATGAAAGACTTTGCTCATCGCTATGGGATCGAGAAAGAACAGACGCGATATCTAAATAAAGTTGAGGAACTTACAAGTAGGCGTAGCCAAGCCGAGTTGGTTCATTTGATGGATCAACTAGCTTTGCATTGGAAGGAGAGTTACAAACCTATAGACGCCTGCCTGGCTTCAAACATTATTGAAGTCGGGGTTGATATTGATCGCCTGTCATTAATGGCTGTGGTTGGTCAACCTAAGTCCACTGCACAATATATTCAGGTATCAGGCCGTGTCGGACGAAGGTGGTGGGAGCGCCCGGGGCTGATCATGATGATGTACAACCCTAACAAAAGCAGAGACCTGTCTCACTTTGAACAATTCCAAAGCTATCACCAACGTTTATATGAGCAAGTAGAGCCCACTTCTGCCACGCCTTTCTCTATTGAAACTGTCAAACGTGCTGCTGCTGGCATCATGTTGCTATGGGCACGGCAGCACTATAAATCTGAGTCTCCAAAAGATGGATCCTTTAATAATTACACCTCTGCTATCGAGGAGGCACGGGATTTCCTGATAGTACGATGTGAAGGACTTTTCAATGACCACGAAAACGAAGCATGCCGTGTCGTTAATGTCATTGAAGAAACTTGCAAAAAACTGATTCAGAGAGGCAAGAAAAACCCTCTCATGTGGCAAGAATACCCTCAAAAACGGGATGGTAGTTATCTAATGCTTTGGCCCGGCAGCCATGCAACACAAGCACAGCAAAGAACAGGAACTGTGGTTTTGAGCAGTATGCGTAATGTTGATGGTACCGCCCAACTCAAGATAAGTTCTCAATATATGGACGAAGAGGGATTTTGAAATGGCAAACAATATAAGAATAGGTCAGCTAATAGCTCCCTTTGGTCCAGGTAGTTTGTACAACGACCAATATGGTCAATCAAACATCATCTGTGGCCTAGATTTCTGGCTGAAGAAAACTGGGGAAAACGAGATTTCTGATTCAGTACGCTCAAAATATCTGATCAGTGAATCCCGCTTATCTGAACTACTTAAAGTCGGGTTTTTCTACCAACCTCCTCAATATATTCGTGATAAAGACGATCCTGAAATAAGCCAACTACTCGTCGGCATGCACCGTTTTCCGCGATGGTACGTCGATAAAATATCGGGGAAATTAACCCAATTTAATCTTGATTCAGTGCGTGGAAGCTTAAAACTAAAAGTAAACAAAGGTGAACAATGGCAGCCGGTACGGTTTATTGCCGTATGTGAGAAAGGCCATATTTCGGACTTCCCATGGAAGTCATGGAGTGGATGTACCTGTCAGGGCAACGATCAGCTATTCCTGCATGATGCTGGCGGTCCTGATCTAAGATCAGTAAAGGTTCAGTGCAAGCGCTGTCACAAAGGCAAAGACCTTTCTGGAGCCATGTCTTATAAGTTAGCTGAAGATAATACGTCCGTTGCATCGTCAGGTCTTAATGAAAAATCAGGCCTGATATGCTCCGGAGAAACTCCTTGGTTGGGAAATATTTCGTCATCCTGTGACTCTAACCCTGTTGGTGCTCTTATAAATCAATCCAATATTTATATGGCTAAGACGATATCGTCCATATATCTCCCGTTTGTTGGCGAAGAAAGTCGATCAATGGAACTATCTTTAATATTTCAGGAAAATGAGACTTCTCTTAATCGTGCAAAAATTAATCTGGAATTAGGTGAGAAAAGTGAGGCTCTTAATTCTATACGGTTCAACCTTGATGGGCTGATAAACGCATTCAGTGATGATCAACTAATTGATGCTTTAAAAAATCTATCCAAGGGTCAAACTCAACTAAAACAAAAAGCTCCAGCAGCAGAAGACACGGTCGAGTTAGCCTACAGACGTGCTGAATATACAGTTCTGAATACTGCACATACCATCAACCCAGACGAGCTAAGAATTGTAAAAAGTAAGTTACCAAAAAGCCTAGCAAGTTGGTTCTTCAAGGTTCATCGAATTGAGCGTCTAAGAGAAACACGAGTTTTCTATGGCTTTGACCGGCTTATTCGTGCAAAAAGACCACTTGATGGAATGCCGACTACTGCTAGGGATCAGCTTTTCAAAAAAGCTCCTATGGATGAGGGGATGTGGTTACCCGCTATTAAAAACTACGGTGAAGGTATTTATCTGGAGTTGAAAGAGGAGGCTATTAATCAGTGGCTTGATAATCAATCCCTTTGGCTGCAAACGCGTTTGAATAAAGATTTTGTCGCCAATATGGCTGAACAATATCTTTTAAACGTTCCAGCTCAACTCACAGACAGAAACTGGCGATGGGCTGCTCGTTACCTGTTAGTTCATACTCTATCTCACGTATTAATGAAGCAACTAGTGTTCGAATGTGGGTATTCTTCCGCTGCTCTAAAAGAAAGGCTGTATGTGTCCAGTGACAACAAAGCTCCTATGGCAGCAATACTTATTTACACAGCCTCTGGTGATGCTGATGGCAGCCTCGGTGGATTGGTTCGCCAAGGGCAAGCTGAGCTGTTGGAACCTCTGATACGAAGAGCTATAGACAAAGCCTCTTGGTGCTCTGCTGATCCTGTTTGCTCAGAAGATTTGGGAGGAAGAGGTTCTCAGCTAGCCAACAAAGCGGCCTGTCATGCATGTGTCCTCCTCCCAGAAACTAGTTGTGAAGCGATGAATAATGGCCTAGACAGAGCCATGCTGGTTGGTGAGCCTGAAAGCCCCGAAAATGGTTTTTTATCCCATTTGCTGAATCAGGAATTCTGAGTAATATTTTCTGAATAAGGATATTTAAGATGTACAACGTACTCGATCACGTTGATTTAAAAACGATCAGTGACCTTCAAAATATCTTGAAGTCACAGGGCTGTGATAAAGCTCTAATCAAAAAACTGGGTAGGAACAACAACGACAAACAGCAGATCTATTTTCATCATGATGCAAGCCTTCTGAATGCCATCTTCGATATGACGTTCTCTACTCGTGAAGCCAGCCAGAGTAATAAACATGGTGGTAGTGTCAAAGGAAAGAAAATTCTCTCTGCTGTATTTAATGATTTTCAATGGTTAGGTACAGATAACAGCCTTCACCGTGTGGCAACCTGTAAAGGTGTACTTTACGCCCAATACCCCGAAGTAAGACTCTCTGGTTTCAAAGCGGACACAGGATTGATGCCAAAAACCATGTCTATTGATTATGTAAAAGAAAATCCGGATGTTGAACGTTATCTGGCCATTGGAGCTACTGCTGAAGGTAAGGCTATCGCTGTCATGATCGTAGACCCGTCAAGCCAATTCAAAACTGAGTTTCTTGCTATACCTTTCTTTTCGAATTCAAAAATATGTCGATTATTGAATGTTGAACAGAGTTCTGGATCTCAGAAGTTACTGGCTCTTCTGAAGAAAAATATCGGGGGTAGAAATGTAAAAGGCTGCCGGTTAGATGCGGAAGGAAATACTCTTCCTTTTACTGGAACCCAGGTTCACGGGTACACACTCGAACATGAGCTGGGCATAAGAACAAATGCATCTAAAGATGGCGATATCTTTGGCATCGAGCTCAAGTGCTTTACGAACAAGAAACTTACACTTTTTACACCAGAGCCAGATAGTGGGCTTTACTCCGAAAGCTTTGCTGATTTCATGAAAAAATATGGCTATGAAAAAGAAGCGGTGTATCGCCTGACAGGTCTTCACAGGGCAGGTTCCATAAGCGAGAAGTCAGGACTTTCTTTACGAGTACTTTGTACTCCCAAAGGTTCGAAATCTGACGAAGTTACAGATTATGATCCTAATAAACCCCTATCTCACCAAATAGACAATCTAAATGTCGTTCTTTCTGACGAAGAAAACAATATAGCAGCTAGCTGGTCTGTGGAGCGACTTCTTAATAATTGGGGCGTTAAACATAACGAATCTGTGTATGTACCAGCGAAAGTTATTGATAACGATATTCAAGAAGAGTGCGACGCTGGATTTACAAGACGCGTTATTTTTGGAGCCGAAGTTCTTTGGTGCAAAAGAACTAGCCTTGAGCGAATGATCCGCTCAATAGCGAGTGGAATTATTTTTCTTGATCCTGCTCCAAAATACGATCCCGATAATCCCAAAAACAACAAGCGTCGTTCACAATGGCGAATTAATAATATTTATAGAGACTCCCATTATCTCTACGAAGAAGTCAAGGAAGTAGATATTTAATCACTTCCCAATACAAAACGACCCAAAAATCTCGCCCAACAAATCATCTGCGGTAAACGCGCCGGTAATTTCGTTCAATGCTTGTTGCGCCATGCGCAAGTCTTCGGCCAGCAGTTCGCCTGCGCCCATGCCATCCAATTGCTGGCGGCCAAAGGCGACGGCGTCGTTGGCGCGGTTGAGCGCGTCGATATGACGGCGGCGAGCGAGAAAGCCACCTTCGTTGGCGGCGTTATAGCCCATGATGTCTTTTAGATGTTCGCGCAGTACATCAACACCGGCATTTTGTTTCGCTGACAAGGTAATGGTGGGATAGCGCTTATGTATATCTAAACCGATTACCTCTGTGGATAAGTCTGCTTTGTTACGAATCACAGTTATGCGTTTTGACTGCAAAAAATCGTCTGCTTGCTCTTTTAAGCCTCTTTCGTCGTATAAAGCGTGCAGTAATTTCTCCGGATCTGTCTCTGTTGTGGTGCTATCCACCATTAAAAGTACGCGATCGGCTTTGCTAATTTCATCCCACGCTCGCTGAATCCCTATTTTTTCGACTTCATCGGGCGCATCTCGCAAGCCAGCGGTGTCGATAATGTGCAGCGGCATGCCGTCGATGTGGATATGTTCTTTCAGTACATCGCGAGTCGTGCCTGCGATGTCTGTGACAATGGCGCGCTCTTGGCCCGCCAACGCATTCAGTAGCGACGACTTACCCGCGTTAGGGCGTCCAGCAATCACTACGTTCATACCTTCACGTAAAATCGCACCTTGGTTAGCTTCGCGCATAACGGCGGCAAGTTCAGCTTCGACGTCGGCTAGCATAGCGCTGACTTTGCCGTCGCTAAGGAAGTCGATTTCTTCTTCCGGAAAGTCGATGGCGGCTTCAACGTAGATGCGTAATTGAATCAGTTGATCAAGCAGGCTATGCACTCGTTTGGAGAATTCACCTTGCAGCGAGCGCAACGCGCAACGTGCCGCTTGTTCAGAAGCGGAATCGATTAAATCAGCGATGGCTTCAGCTTGAGCTAAGTCCATTTTGTCGTTTAAGAAGGCGCGTTCGGAGAATTCACCTGGGCGCGCCAAACGACAACCTTGCGCTATCACTTCTTTCAATAAAATATCCAATACCACTGGGCCACCGTGGCCTTGCAGCTCAAGTACGTCTTCACCAGTAAAGGAATTAGGATTGGGAAAGAAGAGGGCGATGCCTTCGTCGAGTACGCTGCCATCTTGCGCTTTAAACGGCCCATAGTGGGCGTAGCGCGGTTTCGGTAGATGTCCGAGCACTGCCAGTGCCACCGCCTGCGCCTTGTCGCCTGATACACGAATAATGCCGACGCCACCACGACCGGGAGCAGTCGCTACTGCAGCAATGGTATCTTGGTGGACGGCGTTGGTCATATCGGTACCTTAAAAACAGAAGTCGTAAAACAGCATTGTACATGAGGCCGACGAACAGCCATAAAAAAGGGCGCCGAAGCGCCCTTTCATTTTCTCATCAGCACTCAGTGCTTACGAATTTTCTATCTGTTTAGTAATCACATACTGCTGAGCAATCGACAGCACGTTGTTCACTACCCAGTACAGTACTAGACCAGCAGGGAACCACAGGAAGAACACGGTGAAAATCACCGGCATAAACTGCATAACACGCGCTTGCATTGGATCTGGCGGCGTTGGGTTAAGCTTCATTTGAATAAACATCGAAGCACCCATGATCAGCGGCAGGATGAAATACGGATCCATCACTGACATATCACGAATCCAAAAGAAGAACGGCGCTTGACGCAGTTCAACGGATTCCATTAATACCCAATACAAAGAAATAAACACTGGCATCTGCACCAAAATAGGTAAGCAGCCACCCAGTGGATTGATCTTCTCTTCTTTGTACAGCTTCATCATTTCTTGACCAAGCTTCTCGCGGTTATCGCCGAATTTCTCTTTAATTTCCGCCATCTTCGGCGCCACTTTGCGCATATTCGCCATTGAGCGATAGCTAGTGGCTGACAGCTTAAAGAAGGCTGCTTTGATGATCACAGTTAATAGAATAATAGCGACACCCCAGTTGCCAACGAAACCGTGAATGAATTCCAGTAACCAGAACAATGGCTGAGCGATAAACCACAAAATACCGTAATCAACCGTTAAATTTAAGTTTGGCGCTATAGTCTCTAAACGTTCTTGGTCTTTAGGACCAACGTACAACTGAGCACCAATATTGCCAGTGTCGCCAGCTGCAATACTCATTGGCGCATCGTAGAAACCAAATACGTAGTTACCTTTAACGAAGCGGCCATTATAGGTGTGTTGAGTTTCTTGCGATGGCACCCAGGCAGACAAGAAGTAGTGCTGTAGCATTGCTGCCCAACCGCCATCTTGAACCGATTTATAGGCTTCGTCTTCTAAATCACTAAAGCTGATTTTTTTATAACGATCTTCTTTTGTCGTTAGCGCGGCTCCTAAATACGCTTGCATACCCATTGCTGAAGAAGCCGATGGATCGCTAGAACCATCACGCTTTAGCTGAGCGTAAAATGCACCCTGCCATTCGCTGTCAGAAGTGTTGGTGATGCGGTAGTTCATATCCATTAGATAATCGCCACGACGGAAGGTATAAATCTTCTCAATTTTGGCTTTTTCACTAACGTGAGTTAGAACTACTGTGATCGTTTGCTGATCACCCGATAAAGCATAGCTAGTTCCGGCAGCGCTATATAACGCAGGGCCCGCCTTATCAATACCGTCTTTGCCGACTAAACCGCTCTGTGCAACATAAGTGCGACGCTGATTTTTTTCTAGCAATACAAAAGGTACGTCTTGTTGATCAATCGACAATGGGTAAGCTGGCAATAAGACTTCAACTATTTCACCACCGCGTGGATCAATTTTGACTTGTAGAACATCGGTAGTCACTGTAATCAGTTCGCCAGATGGCTGAGCTGAAACAGGAACGTCCGTTACAGAGACATCAATAATCGGTTGATCGCCTGTACCTACAACGGGTGTTTCATTAACGTCCGTAGTGTGTGGGGCATCCGATATTTGGGTAACTTCTGCGCTAGCAATCGGCGCGTTATTCAGGTTCTTCTGTCCATAATCCTGATTCCAGGTATAAATCAGAAAGTAAGTACTAACGGCCAGGCCAATAAATATGGCCAATCTGCGGATATCCATGATCAGGGTTTCCGTTGACAACAAGTAGGTGAATGGGTGGGTAAATCGGGGACGGGATCAACACCATGGGAACCCCAAGGATGACACCGACCTATCCGTTTCGCGGCAAGCATACCACCGCGGAGCGCTCCATACCGACGAATTGCTTCGGCAGCGTAAGAAGAACACGTAGGATAATAGCGGCAACGGCTGGGAAAAAGAGGACTGATGGCGTAACGATAGACAGCTATCAAAGACAGCAAGATCTTAGCGCCCGGTTTGACGCCGCTTGTTGCGATTTCCGTTTGCTTGTCGGCCATGAGGTTGCTTCAGTCTGAACCAGAGGGCGTCGATCATCTCACGAATTTGCTGGTTGTCCAGTCCGGTAATGCCAGATCGGGCAAGAATAACCAGATCAAGCGCCGCAATATCATGCTGGTGAGCACGAAATGACTCGCGGATAAGCCGTTTAACCCGATTACGGTCGACAGCTCGCTTAATCTGTTTTTTCGCCAGCACGAATCCAATTCGTGGCTGATCTTGTTCGTTAGGAGCGGCTAACACCAAAAGGTCAGCCGTACTCCCACGCAACGCTGTGTTGTCAAAGACGCGCTTAAACTCAGCAGGTTTTAACAATCGCGATTGACGGCGAAATGCTAAATCCGGCATGCACAGACGTTCAATGGGATTCAACGAATAATTATGCTGTCAAGCTATGACGGCCTTTTGCACGACGACGAGCCAAAACTAATCGACCGTTTTTAGTAGCCATACGAGCACGAAAACCGTGAGTACGCTTACGTTTTAATACGCTTGGTTGGAAAGTACGTTTCATAACACTGTCACCCGTTAAGTGAAAAGGGTCTAATTTTTAAGGGCGGCAATTGTATGAAAATGAAAGGCGAATAGCAATGGTTAATTTCTATTCAATTTTGCTGACCGTAAATTCAAATTTTGTTGACTAAAGAATATGTATGAAATGATGTTTAAAGAAAGAGGAGATAGTTTGTATTTATTATTCTTATAGAGCTACTTTTCTGTGAATAACTGATAATTTCTTATATAAATCAATAGGATGCAACGATGATAACCTAGGTATTATATGCGTTTAACATATGTACGAGCTGGGTAAAAGCGGTGCACAGAATGGTTATTTATGCACAGGGTGAATTCTTGTTGGAATTTCTCATGATTCTGTACTCAAGTTCGTACCCCAGTTGTCAGCTCTGTTATCCACAGGGACATTTCTTTCTTGATAATAGCGGTAATAGCTGTGGATAACCTGCCGCCTCTTGGGTAGAATGGCTGGCTCGATTGAAATTTTTGATGACGCTAGTAACAGGGGTAACCGTGACGGGTTTGTGGCAAGACTGCCTTGGGCATTTACAGCATGAATTGCCTGTGCAGCAATACAACACATGGATCAGACCTTTGATCGCGAGTACGGAAAACGGTCAGTTAGTTCTGAGCGCGCCTAACCGCTTTGTTAAAGATTGGGTTAAAGATAAGTATTTGCAGCGTATTCAAGAAATCTTATCGGAATTGAATGGCGGCCGGATTACCCATGTTGATGTCACTGCCGGTGAGTCGCGCCCTATGTTTAGTCCTCAGGCTGCGCCAAGACCAGAACCACGGCCTGCGGCGTCATCGGTAGAAGGTTTTGCTTTTGCTGCGCCTAGGGTAGAAGCAGAAGAAACCAGCACTTTTTCACCGATTGCATCCTCACCATTAAAAGAAGCGCCTTCTATTAGTAACAACAATGAGTTTGGACGTCAGTCTTCTTCCAACCTCATTTTGCCTGGTCAGGCTTTTTTTAATACTGATCCTATGCCGTCGGCACCGGTTTCTAATAAACCAAAACGTAATGTGCAGGTTGAAGGCGGTATTCAGCATCAGAGTTTCTTGAATTCGACATTTACCTTTAAAACCTTTGTTGAAGGTAAATCAAACCAGTTAGCGCATGCGGCAGCGAAGCAAATTGCCGAAAATGCCGGTGGTTCTTACAACCCACTATTTATATATGGTGGTGTTGGTTTAGGTAAAACCCATTTAATGCATGCGGTGGGTAATCATCTGCAAAGTAAAAATCCAAATGCAAAAGTACTTTATGTGCATTCAGAACGTTTTGTACAAGATATGGTAAAAGCGTTACAGCTAAATGCGATTAACGAATTTAAACGCTTTTACCGTGGGTTAGATGCTTTATTAATTGACGATATTCAATTTTTTGCGGGCAAAGAACGTTCGCAAGAAGAGTTTTTCCATACCTTCAATGCCTTGTTAGAGGGTGGGCAACAAATGATTCTAACTTGTGATCGCTATCCCAAAGAGATCAATGGGTTAGAAGAAAGGTTAAAGTCACGTTTTGGTTGGGGGTTAACCGTTGCTGTTGAACCGCCAGAACTTGAAACACGAGTGGCCATTTTGATGAAAAAGGCAGAACAAACTGGTGTTAATCTGCCTGATGATGCGGCATTCTTTATTGCCCAGAAGATCCGCTCCAACGTAAGGGAGTTAGAGGGTGCTTTAAAACGTGTTGTTGCGAATTCACACTTCACTGGAAGTGAAATTACGTTACCGTTTATAAAAGAATCATTAAAAGATTTACTCGCTTTACAAGACAAACAGGTCAGCGTTGAAAATATCCAGCGTACGGTTGCTGAGTATTACAAAATTAAGATGTCTGATTTATTATCTAAGCGCCGCACTCGTTCTATCGCCCGTCCTAGACAAGTAGCGATGGCACTGAGTAAAGAATTGACTAACCACAGTTTGCCAGAAATTGGCGAATTGTTTGGTGGGCGAGATCACACCACAGTGTTACACGCGTGCCGCAAAATTAAAGAATTACAGGAAACCAGTGCAGACGTTCGGGAAGACTATAAGAACTTACTGCGATCACTGACAACCTAGATCTGAGTGGAGAATCATGAAATTCGTTATCTCTAGGGAAGCCCTTCTGCGGCCTTTGCAATTGGTGGCAGGCGTTGTGGAAAAACGTCAGACGCTACCAGTACTATCTAACGTACTGCTGGAAGTAGAAGGTCAGCAACTGTCTTTGACGGGTACAGATCTTGAAGTTGAACTGGTCGGTCGAGTGACACTTGATGAAATCGGCGAAGAAGGTGCAATTACAGTACCTGCTAAAAAGCTGATGGATATTTGTCGTTCGTTGCCAGATGGCGCTCAGATTGAAGTAGAACAAGATGATCAGCGCGTTAATCTACGCTCTGGTCGTTCGCGTTTTACACTGTCTACCTTGCCTGCAACTGAATTTCCGAATGTCGATAAGATCGCTGATGAGCAGTCGTTTACTTTGGCTCAGAGCAGCTTGCGTCGTATCATTGACCGCACTAGTTTTGCCATGGCGCAGCAAGATGTTCGTTACTACCTAAACGGTATGTTGATAGAAGTTAGCGCTAACGGCTTGCGTGCAGTAGCAACCGATGGTCATCGTTTAGCGACATGTCATGTGGCCGTCAGCGGGCCAGAAGTCGCTCAACAAATTATTCTGCCGCGTAAAGGCGTGTTGGAATTGGTTAAGTTACTAACGGATCCAGAAGCAACAGTGAGCGTGGCGTTGAGTAACAATCACCTACGTACTCATACTGAAAATTTCACCTTCACCTCCAAATTGGTGGATGGTAAGTTCCCAGATTATGGCCGTGTTATTCCTAAGGGCGGCAACAACGTCATGGTGGCTGATCGTTTGGAATTACGCCAAGTATTCAACCGTATAGCGATTCTTTCTAACGAAAAATATCGTGGCGTGCGGTTAGTGCTAGCAACGGATGTTTTGCAGGTTTTTGCTAACAACCCAGAGCAAGAAGAAGCGGAAGAATCAGTAGCGGTAGAATACAAAGGTGATGCTTTAGAAATGGGCTTCAACGTATCTTATCTACAAGATGTTATGGGCGTGCTGGATACTCAGCAAGTAAAGCTGACATTATCTGATGCGAATAGCAGCGCACTATTAGAAGAACCAGAAGGCGGTGATGCCATGTATGTGGTTATGCCGATGCGTCTGTAGTATTACTTCCTAATATGCCTATTCGGCAACTTCAAATCAGCGGCGTGCGAAACTTACAGCCGCTGACCATAACCCCGCATAGCGGGGTTAATTTCATTTATGGCGAGAATGGTTCTGGTAAGACAAGCATACTCGAAGCCATTGCCGTTATGGCTGCGGGTAAATCATTCCGTACTTCTCAGCTTAAGCATGTTATGAGTCACGATGCTGATCGGATGGAATTGCGCATGAGCGTTGAAGACCTGCATCGTGGTGACTGCGAGCTAGATAGTTTGCGCCTGAAGGGTGGGGATCATTTACTGAAGCAAAATGGTTCTGTTCTGACGTCTCAAGCAGAAGCGGCGCATTGGTTGCCAGTTCAGATTATCGAGCCCAACACGTTCAAGTTGCTTGCGGGGTCGCCGGAAGAGCGCCGACAATTTATTGACTGGGGCGTGTTCCACGTGGAACACGGCTTCATGAATCAGTGGAAAACCTTCCGCAAGCAGCTAAAACAACGCAATGCCGTTCTCAAGCAAAAAGAGACCGAATGGCTGAGTGTTTGGAATATGGGTTTCGTAGAGAGCGCCCTAGCTATCGACAAGCATAGAAGAGACTACCTTAAGCGTTTTAAGCCCGAATTTGAGCGAATTCTTACTGCTCTTGATCCAGGTATTGATATTGCCTTGGCATATTTTCCAGGATGGGATAAAGATTCAGAGCTGGGTGACGTACTGACACGTCAGCAAGAACGAGATCTCGCTTTAGGGTACACTCAATCAGGGCCACATAGAGCGGAGCTGCGCATTAAGTGTGATAAGCAGCCAGCCGCTGAGATTCTCTCGCGAGGACAGCAGAAAACAGTCGTGGCAGCCCTTAAGATCGCTCAAGGTTCATTGTTTCAGCAAGAGAGTGATCGACGCACCATCTACTTAGTAGATGATCTCGCGTCAGAACTGGATGAAAAACACCGTTTTGCTTTATGCAAACTGCTAGAAGATTTAAAATGTCAGGTCTTTATTACCAGCATCGATAAAGACAAATTAACTGATGTATGGCAGCCCGTTGCTAGTAAAGTGTTCCACGTGGAACGCGGATCTTTAATCGAAGACGTTTAAAGATGTCTTCGACTAAACACAAGCGCAAGCGGGCAGATATCTAGCGCAATATGACAGGCGCTAGAGCACCGAATTAATTATGAGGAACACCACGAATGAGTGAGCAGATTTACGACTCGTCGAGTATTAAAGTCCTGAAAGGGCTAGATGCCGTACGTAAAAGACCAGGGATGTACATTGGCGATACAGACGATGGTACAGGGCTGCATCACATGGTGTTCGAGGTCGTGGATAATTCCATCGATGAAGCCTTGGCTGGCCACTGTGATTCCGTCGATGTTGTGATTCATCCGGATAACTCAGTATCGGTATCTGATAACGGTCGTGGTATTCCTACTGAGCTACACGAAGAAGAAGGCGTTTCTGCGGCTGAAGTTATCTTAACCGTGCTGCACGCAGGCGGTAAGTTCGATGATAACTCCTACAAAGTATCTGGCGGCCTGCACGGTGTGGGTGTTTCTGTTGTCAACGCACTGTCTGAAAAGCTAAAGCTGACCATTCGTCGCGGCGGTAAGTTGTATGAGCAGGAATACACGCACGGTGTGCCGGACTACCCGTTAAAAGAAGTCGGTGTGAGTACATCTAACGGCACTATGGTGACCTTCTTGCCCTCTAAGCTGACCTTCACTAAAACTGAATTCAGCTATGATTACTTGGCTAAGCGTTTGCGTGAATTGTCATTCTTGAACTCAGGTGTGCGTATTTACCTGAAAGATGAGCGCAGCGACCGTGAAGACTTGTTTGAATTCCAAGGTGGTTTGGCATCTTTCGTTAACTACTTGAACGAAGGCAAAACCGTTGTGAACGACGTGTTTCACTTCAACGTGCAGCGTGATGCAGCCAACGATGGCATTGGCGTAGAAGTAGCGATGCAGTGGAATGATGGCTTCCAAGAAAACATCTACTGCTATACCAACAACATCCCGCAGCGCGATGGCGGCAGCCACTTAGCGGGTTTCCGTGCCGCACTGACACGTACTTTGAATACCTACATCGAAAAAGAAGGCCTAGCCAAAAAACACAAAGTGGCGACGACAGGTGATGACGCTCGTGAAGGTTTAACCGCGATTATCTCGGTAAAAGTACCTGATCCTAAGTTCAGCTCGCAAACCAAAGACAAGCTGGTATCGAGCGAAGTGAAGCCAGCAGTAGAGCAAGAAATGGGGCGTTTGTTCTCAGAATACTTGCTCGAATTTCCGCAACAAGCCAAAGAATTGGTTGGCAAAATGGTCGATGCGGCGCGCGCGCGTGAAGCCGCCCGTAAAGCTCGTGAAATGACCCGTCGTAAAGGCGCCCTCGATATCGCCGGTTTGCCAGGTAAACTTGCCGATTGCCAAGAGAAAGACCCAGCTCTTTCTGAAGTGTACCTAGTGGAAGGGGACTCTGCGGGCGGTTCTGCGAAGCAGGGCCGTGACCGCCGGAACCAAGCGATTCTACCGCTAAAAGGTAAGATCCTTAACGTCGAAAAAGCACGCTTCGACAAGATGATTTCATCCGCTGAAGTAGGCACCCTGATTACCGCATTGGGTTGTGGTATTGGCCGTGAAGAATTTAACCCAGACAAACTGCGTTATCACCGCATCATCATCATGACCGATGCCGACGTCGACGGTGCGCACATTCGTACGCTGCTGTTGACCTTCTTCTTCCGTCAGATGCCAGAAATCATCGAACGCGGGCATATCTACATTGCCCAGCCGCCGTTGTACAAAATCAAACGCGGCAAGCAAGAACAGTACATCAAAGACGAAGAAGCGATGGAGAGCTACCTAACTCATATCGCATTGGAAAAAGCGGCGTTGCATCCAAGTGCTGAAGCGCCAGCCATTACCGATATCGCCTTTGCTGAAATCGTTGCCCAGTATCGTGCCGCGCAAGAAACCGTTAAGCGTATGTCTAATTTAGTACCAGGTGAAGTACTGCACCGGATGGTCACTCTTCCACGCCTAAGCGTTGCAGACCTTGAAAGTGAGGCGATGGTTAAGGATTGGACCGAAAAGCTCTCAGCCGTCCTCCCAGACGCTGGCCGCAGCGGCAGCCACTTCGAAGTGGCGGTACTAAAAGACAGCGAACGCAATAACTACAACGTCGAAATTAAAGTCATTACCCACGGTATGGCGCGTGAATACCTGCTGGATAAAGACTTCTTCGGCGGTAGCGGTTACAACAAACTCGCCTCTATGAGCGAAATGTTGCGTGATACGCTGGATGAAACGGCTTACATCCAACGTGGCGAACGTGTTCACCCCATCGTCGACTTCTGGGATGCCGTGCAATGGTTACTGTCGGAAGCGAAAAAAGGCTTCAACATCCAGCGCTATAAAGGATTGGGCGAAATGAACCCAAGCCAGCTATGGGAAACCACCATGGACCCAGAAACACGCCGCATGCTGCAAGTAACCATTGACGACGCCGTAGGTGCCGATAAGATGTTTACCACGCTCATGGGCGACGAAGTAGAACCGCGTCGTGCGTTTATTGAAGCGAATGCGTTGAACGTAGCGAACTTGGATTTTTGATCTGAGTTGGTTTTGTGGGAAAGGAGGCAGCCAATGGCTGCCTTTTTTGTATTTGGTGCATGAAAAAGCCCGCACGAAGCGGGCTTGATCAAATCATACGTCTTTGGTGGGCTGCCGAAGCAGAGATATCCAAAGCTCACCAAAAAACTGTAAACTTTTAGCACGGATCTGTCAAAGTTGAATAGTGTAAATCAAGGAAGACTTATGCCTTACAGAGATATTGAGAATGAAGAGCCTAAGCTCTTGAATGCTGACGTTGTAACTCAAAAAGAAGTACCTGAACAAGATCGCAAGAAGTTAAAACCTAAGCGTTAACAGAATACCTCGTACTCCGCCCACCTCCAGCCATCTTTTCAATACAGCCCTTCGCCACTAAATCCGCCAAATGCCGCGTTGCGGTTGCTTTACTCACCTTGGCGACTTTCTGATATTGGCCTGCGCTTATGCCGCCTTCAAAACCATCTGGGCCGCCATCCAATAATCGGTTAAGTACTTTGCGTTGCTCTGCACTTAATGGCGTGTCGTTAAAACGCTGCCAGAAGGCGGTTTTCGCGAGCGTGCGGTCTATCTTGCTGATGGCGCTTTCGACGCTGGCGAGCAGGGTACGCAGAAACCATTCTACCCATGCTGAGATATCGAGTTTGCCCTCAACTTCTTGAGCCTGCTTTTGGGTTTGTTCGAGTATGTTGCAATAGCCTTTGCGGTTGTCGAGTATCGCGCCCGACATGGCATATAAACGGATGCTTTGTTCGTCACCTTGGGCCAGTGCCATATCCGTTAGGGCGCGGGTGAGGCGGCCATTACCGTCGTCGAACGGGTGTAAGGTGATAAACCAGAGGTGGGCGATGGCGGCACGTACGAGTGGGTCGAGTGTTTGGCCATTTTTTGGATTAGGTGCTGGCGCATTAAACCAGCTTATAAAGTCCTCAAGTTCGCTCCCTAACGCATCCCTTGGTGGTGCTTCAAAATGCACGGTCGGTTTGTCTAGACGGCCCGATACAACTTGCATTGGTTCGGTGCCTCTCAGTTCTCCTACTCGAACCTTAAACAGTGTGTTGTTGGCATCTTGCGGAAATAACCAACGGTGCCACTGATACAAGCGCTCAAGCGTTAACGGGTCTTGATGCCGTTGTAGTGCATCCACCATCATTTCAGCCAGTCCTTCGGAGCGGTCGCTGGTCGGGTAGGGTCGTTCTTCTGTAATACCTAAATGTTTGGCAAGGGAAGAGCGCACCGAGGCGGCATTCAGTTGTTCGTTTTCGATAGCGGAAGACGCGAGGATATTGCCGAGCAGGGTGTCTAACGACGTACGTTCACTTGAAGATAGGCTGGCCTTGCCAGCAAGGTTGCCCATGCGTTTGTGGCATTCACGTAGCAATGGCTGCACTGCTGATTCTTGCCAGCAGAAGTTCGGCCAAGCAGTCGATTGCCAGATCCAATCATGTTCCACGTTTTGCACTAGGCGCCTGCCCCAAGAAAGATGCTGCGAATGGTGAGCCGATTAAATCTCTTATTCGGCTCATTTAACGAGCCAATAATAGGCCTTATTCGGCTCACGGTGCAACTTTCTGGGTTATCTAGTGGGTTTTTGAGGAGGATTCAGGCCTTATAAGCCTCAATTTCAGTTTTCCATTTTTCAATCAGCGCGCGGTTATCGTGGTCGTTGGGATGGAAGTCTTGGCGGTAGAAGTCTTTAAATGGGCCTTTGATGCAGGTAAATAAACCGGTTTTACCGAATAGCGCCGCATAGGCATCTTTTAAGTGCGCCCAATTCGGCATGCGGCGGGCGTTAAACAATAAATAGAAAGTACGAGCGAAGCTGAGCGTAGGGAACAGGATGGAGACAGATCGCATAATCCGCCGCAAAATTTTACGGCTACCACCTGTGCTCATGTATACGTCAAACGCTACAGCTTTATGTTCTATCTCTTCAATGGCGTGCCAGATCAGTAGATTTTTCACCGCTGGATGCATATCGGCGAGCTCTTCTGGGTGAGTAAGTACATACTCCGCTATGATGGCCGTAATGTGCTCAAGACATACCGTTGCCGCTAAGCGTTCTCGTGGCGAGCGCTTGTTGTTTAAAAACTCAATGGCTCGCTCAACGCGTTTCTCAATGGCCTGCGCGTTCCAGCCCAAGGATTGCAGCTTTAGGTTGGCGAGCTTGTGCTGATGGGTGTGGTGCGCTTCTTGGCGAGTGAAGTCTTGGATGTCCTGCAGTAGCTGCGGATCGGTCACCTCATCTTTGAAGGCTCTCACCGATTCAATGAACATTTGCTCGCCCGGTGGAAAGGTACCCGATAGCACCGTCATAAAGGCCGTCATGAAGGGGTTGTTGCGATACCAATCCATTTTGTCGATGGCATCGAAGGCGAAGTTCATTTTACGAACTTCGATATGTTTATGTGTTGAATTGGCGATACTCGTCATAACAGCTTCCATATGGATGAGCGAATGCTTGTCATAGTTGTAACCGACAATGGCGAGCCAACTCAAGGTCAGTTGAGGCCACTGTTTCTTGGCTGGAGTGATATTAAACAGAATTTGGTGTCACACAGCGAGCAATCGGAAGCCCAATGCAGAGTATTCGTGGATATACTAACATTTAACATTTTTTAGCCGCATGGAGCATATATGCGACAGTTATGGTTTGTATTTGCTGTTTTATTTTCCAGTATGACATTCGCAGAGCCGCCAGCGGCGAATGGTCAATCAATAGAAGTGACGGCAAATCCAGAAATCCAAAAGATAGAGAATTTAATTTCGACCTTAGAAAGCGAGACGGATAGGAATGCACTGATTGAAAAGCTCAAGCTGTTGTTGAAGGTGAATGAACCAGCGCCTACCGATTCGCTTGTGGGTGGTCTGATTGATTTAGACAGTACCGGTAGCGGTTTAGCCAACGAACTGATGCGAGTTTTAAATTCATATGGATTTAGTGACTCCCTGATTGGTGATTTGTTGGTTTTACTGGTCGCTTTATTTGTTATTGGCGTTTTTGTCTTTTTAAATGGCATGTTGGCTGCTCGCTTAGAAATGCGTATGCACAAAATTGCTAAGCGTTTAGAGTTAAGTCGAGATCGATTCCAAAATTTATTTTCGTTGCAACGTTGGGCTGGTTACTTATTCGGATCTATTGTCAGCCTTTATGCCTGTACTAGCGTGTTATCCGACTACTATCCGAAAGCCACTGAATTCTTAGCGTTTGAATCGGTTTTTTCATCGGCCTTTATGTTCATTGTGGTTGCGTTGGTTTTTATGCTGATTTGGGAGGGGGTAAATGCTCTACTCGAATTTATTGTGCATAAAAATAGCCATTTATCGAGCAGTCGCTTTCAAACCATTACACCGATTATTCGTAACATACTCTTGTTCACCTTGAGTTTGCTGTCGATCATGGTGGTGTTGTCGGAGTTAGGCATCGACATCATGCCGCTCCTCGCAGGTGCTGGTGTCTTGGGTATTGCGGTAGGTTTTGGTGCGCAAACCTTAGTGAAAGATTTTCTGACTGGGCTCACGGTTATTTTCGAAGACCTGTTGCAAATAGGCGATGTTATTCAGCTTGGCGATCACTTTGGTGTAGTCGAAAAAATATCCTTACGAAAAATTCAAATGCGAGACCTTGATGGTACTGTGATTACCGTGCCATTTGGTGATATCTCGGTGGTTAAAAACCTGACCAAAGATTTTAGTTTTGCCTTATTTAATATTGGTGTCGCTTATCGTGAAAATATTGATGATGTGTTGGTGTGTCTAAAAGAAATTGATGAGGATTTACGTAACGACGAGGTGTATAAAGAGAAGATCTTAGAGCCGATGGAGATTTTCGGGTTAGACCAATTTGCCAATAGTGCAGTGATGATTAAAGCGCGCATTAAAACTAAATCTCACGACCGCTGGAGTGTGATGCGCGAATATAATCGTCGTATGAAGATAGCGTTTGACGAGCGTAATATCGAAATACCTTTCCCGCATCAAACAATTTATTTTGGTGAAGATAAATCCGGTCGAGCGCCTAGTGCGAAAATTGAATTGGATAAACCCCAAGAAGCTAAACTAGAAGTTAAGGCAGAGGCTAAGCCCGATATCAAACCGAGCGCTGAAGACGCTTAGTTGATTAGGAAGCAATAAAAAGCCCCGCTAATTGAGCGGGGCTGGCTTTTTTAAGAGTATTCAGGTTATTTATCACGTGGGCCGAAAAGTAACCAAGCAATGAATCCAGCTAAGGGTAAAAAGATAATTGCCAGAACCCACACCACTTTAGCGCTGGTTGACGTTTGGCGCGACTGCACGACGTTAATCAAAGCATAAATATCCGCAATCAGAATAATAAGCCCAAATAAACCGGTAATTTGAATCTGCATGTTAATGTCCTTGGTGAATTTTTAATTAAAACTACTTACCACGGGTCGTGTCGGTAATTATGGTGAACGTTGTCGATGATCTTTCTTCGACGGTGGAATTGATTCAGTGTTCCTCGTATTTATTTTGCTTTGTCTAATAACCAATCGGTAAACGCGGCTAAATCATTGAATACAGGGCGAGCACTGAGTTCTGCGTCTGCTTGCAACTTTGGCAGTGTGCGTTCGCCTTTACCTGTCATGACTAACGCGGTTTTGCAGCCAGCACTGGCTCCAGCTTTTAAATCGGTTAGTGAATCACCCACCATCCAAGCATCGTTAGCAGAAACACCTAACGCTTGTTCGATTTGGTGGATTAAGCCTGGCATCGGCTTACGGCAATCACAATGGTCATCAGGAACATGCGGGCAAAAAGCGATATGTGCATATTCACCGCCGTGTTCAGCCGTTAACGAACTCATTTTTTTGTGCATGCCATTCAATACTTCAATTGGGAAAAATCCACGGCCAATTGCCGACTGGTTCGTCGCCACAGCAACGGTATAACCTGCGTTGCACAAACGACCAACGGCCTCAGCGCTACCCGGTATTGGCTGCCATTCATCCACTGAACGAATGTAATTGTCGGAGTCGTAATTTAGTACACCATCGCGGTCGAGGATAATCAGCTTCATAAAATTAGGATTCCGTAATGCTCGGCAGGTTGGCGCCATTAAAGAAAGTGAAAGGGAGATTATCGGTGTCTAGATTATCGATGCAACCTAAGTTCAAGCGATAGCCGCCTGTTACCTTACTTTTATGGAAGGTATAAATGCCGCAGAATTTACAAAAATGATGTTTCACATGATGGCTATTAAAGGTGTAAGTGGTCAAGGCATCGTCTTTTACATCAAGTGTTAGTTCATCAACAGGTACGGTTAATACCGACATCAATGCCCCTTTTTTCCGACACATTGAACAATTACAGCGCAGCCCACTATCAATCACGTTACTTTCAAATTCATACTTAATAGCGCCGCAGTGACAGGAGCCTGAATAGTGCATAGTAAATTCCTTTTATCTTACTGAGTCTGAACTATTAAATAAAAAGGAGCCGAGGCTCCTTTTTTATTATGAATATTTCATCCTAGTTAAGAGATTGTCTTAAAGCACTGAAATATCCGCAATTGCCATAAACAAGCCACTGAGCTGTTTAAGCAGCGCTAGGCGGTTGTTCTTAACGGCTTCATCATCGGCAATGACCATTACGTTGTCGAAGAAGGCATCGACGACTTCGCGTAGGCCCGCTAATTCCGTTAATGCCGCGCTGTAGTCACCGTTCGCAAGTAGCGGCTCAACCACGGCTTTTTTCGCAGCAACTTGTTCAGCTAGCGCTTTTTCTTCGGCTTGTTGCAGCAGTTCAGCATTCACTTTGGCTTCAACGTTTTCGCCGCCATTCTTAGCCAGAATGTTGGAGACACGTTTGTTGGCAGCGGCGAGTGCTTGGGCGGCTTCTAATTTACCGAAGGTAAATACAGCTTGTACGCGGCGGTTAATATCCAACGCATTGGTTACGCCCAGTGCTCGAACAGACTGGAACACGCCGGTTGGAATGTTTTCGTCTTGATACCATGCGCTGAAACGATCCAGCATGTATTCAGTTAGGGTTGCTTTGGTATCGGCACGCAGTTCAGTGGCCCAGTTATTGGCCAACGCCCAATCAATTAAGTCGCCAAGGTCGATGTTGATTTGCTTTTCAACCAGCAAACGCAACACACCTAGTGATGCGCGACGCAACGCAAATGGGTCTTTAGAACCCGTTGGTAGCTGGCCAGTACCAAATAAGCCGACTAGGCTGTCGAGACGATCAGCCAAGGCGATCAGGGTGCCGGTTTGTGTTGCTGGTAAAGCATCCCCAGCGAACGCAGGCATGTATTGCTCAACCATGGCCGCCGCGACGTCTGCTGGCTCGCCATCGTGTTCGGCATAGTACTTACCAGCCAAACCTTGCAGGTCGGTAAACTCGGTCACCATGTTTGAAACAAGGTCGTTTTTGCATAGGTGCGCAGCGCGTTGAACCAGCGCTACATCGGCGCCAATGTGTTCAGCAATTTTGCTGGCTAATACGCTAATACGACGGGTTTTGTCGGCAGTAGAACCAAGGCCATTCACCCAGACCACGTTTTCCAATTTCGGGAAACGGCTGGCCAATGGGTTTTTACGATCGGTATCCCAGAAGAAAGCGGCATCGGATAAACGCGGACGAATCACCTTCTCGTTACCTGAGATCACTTGTTGCGGGTCTTTGCTTTCGATATTGGCGATGGTGATGAAGTTTGGCAGCAGTTTGCCGTCTTTCATTACGTGAAAGTATTTTTGGTGCTCTTTCATTGAAGACACCAAAGCTTCTGGCGGTACGCGCAGGAAGTCTTCATCAAACGATCCAGCCAATGCCACTGGCCATTCGTTTAGGGCGGTGACTTCGTCTAATAAGTCGTCGCTGATGACGGCTTCGCCACCCAGTTTTTTACCTTCGGCCGTGACTTGTTCTTTAATCAAAGTACCACGTTCGCTAAAGCTCGCCATCACATAGCCGGCGCGTAACTTATCTTGGTATTCTGACGGGTGTTCGATAACGATCTCGCCCGGCGCATGGAAGCGGTGACCACGGCTGGTGTTGCCGGCTTTTAAGCCAAGCACTTCGGCATCGACTACTTCGTTACCAAACAACATGACTAGCCACTGTACTGGGCGCACGAATTCAATACGCGACGAACCCCAGCGCATGCGCTTAGGAATCGGCAACTTATCTAAGCTGTTTTGCACAATAGCGGCCAATAGCTCAGTGGTGTTTTTGCCTTTGATCGTACGTTCGAGCATCAGCTTACCGGCATTCTTTTTGTCAGAATCTGGCGCTGTTTTTAATTCAGACGCATCGGCACCGGCGCGGGCCGCAAAGCCTAAAGCGGCTTTGGTTGGCTTACCATCGGCGTCAAAGGCGATGTTGGCTGGCGGGCCGTATAGCACTTCTTCTTGATCGGCTTGCTGCTCTGGTAACTCGGCAATGCGCACGGCTAAACGACGTGGTGCGGCGAATTGTTCAATCGCACCCATGGTTAAACCGGCGTCTTTCAAGCCTTGTTCAATGCCTTGGGCAAACGCGTTAGACAGATTTTTAAGCGCTTTCGGTGGCAGCTCTTCGGTGCCTAGCTCTACTAAGAAATCACGAGTGCTCATTATTTGGTCTCCTGCTGGGCAGCGTCTTTATCGGCTTTTTTCGCCTTGGCTGCTTCGTACTTCGCTAATACTTCGGCGCGGTTTGCTTCGGTCGCCAGCGGGAAGCCTTTTTCGGCACGGCTGTTGAAGTAAGCTTCAGCAACCGAGCGCGCTAAGGTACGTACACGCAAGATATAGCCCTGACGCTCAGTCACAGAAATCGCGCCACGAGCATCGAGTAAGTTAAAGGTATGCGAGCCTTTCAATACCTGCTCGTAAGCGGGTAGCGGCAAGCCAACTTCGATCAGACGTTTGCAGTCTTTCTCGTATTGATCGAAGGCTTTGAATAAGAAATCGACATCGGCGTGTTCGAAGTTATAGGCCGATTGTTCTACTTCGTTTTGATGGAACACATCGCCATAGGTCACTGCTTTACCGTCTGGGCCGTAAGTCCAAACTAGGTCGTAGACAGAATCCACTTCTTGCAGGTACATGGCGATACGCTCAAGACCGTAAGTGATTTCGCCGGTTACGGGGAAACATTCCAAACCGCCAACTTGCTGGAAGTAAGTGAACTGAGTCACTTCCATACCGTTAAGCCAAACTTCCCAGCCCAAACCCCAAGCGCCTAGCGTTGGTGATTCCCAGTTGTCTTCAACGAAACGAATATCGTGAACCAAAGGATCAACGCCCATCACGCGCAGCGACTCAAGGTACTTTTCTTGAATATCCACTGGGTTTGGCTTCATCACTACCTGAAATTGGTAGTAATGTTGCAAGCGGTTCGGGTTTTCACCATAGCGGCCATCAGTAGGACGGCGGCTTGGTTGCACGTAAGCAGCACTCCAGTTTTCTGGGCCAATAGCACGCAAAAACGTCGCGGTATGGAAAGTACCGGCACCGACTTCCATATCGAGTGGTTGGTTGATTACACAGCCCTGTTCGGACCAGTATTCCTGCAAGGCAGCGATTAAGCCTTGGAATGTTTTGACGTTATGGCGACTCTGGCTCACAGCGAGGATTCCTGTTTGCGTGCGTTATGCAACGTTCGAAAATTTAAAGACGCGAGATTATAACAGTGACGGTGGGATTTTGTAGCTATTGGTGGGTTTTGTCGCTGCTGGCGCGGTTGGGGCTATTTTTGCGGTAACGCCGCGGGGTTTTCGCACGGGGCTGGCCCGGAGGCACAAGACGATATGCTTTATCTCGGACGGATTATAAGTGTTCGTAGGAGCGAAACTTTTTCGCGAAAGCTTTGCAAAATAAAGAGCCGTATTAACGTTAAAGGCTTTCGCGAAAAAGTTTCGCTCCTACAGGAATATGTCTGTTTCGTTTTAATTCATCGTCGCGGATATCGTTAGCCGCAAATCACACCATCAAAGCTTTCACATAATTCGGCAATGCAAATGCCGCAACATGAATCTCTGGGTTGTAATAACGCGTGGCAAAACCCGCTGCGTCGTAACGCGCTTGAATCTGTTCAACGCTTTGCTTGCGCAACGAGGCGTCATCGGTTGCCCAGGCTAAGGTCATAAAACCGCCCGTGTAGGTTGGCACGGGGGCAACGTAGAAGCTGTTGTCCGCGTACAGTTTGCTTAGGCGCTGGAAGGTATTGGTGATTTCTTGGCCTTGCATAAACGGCACGCCGTTTTGTGCCACCATGATGCCGCCTTGGTTCAGACAGGTTTTCTCGTCGGCATAGAAATCGGAGGTAAACAGCACTTCGCCTGGGCCGATAGGGTCGGTGGAGTCGGAGATGATGACGTCGTATTTGTCTTGGCAGTTGGCGACGAATTCTTTGCCATCGGCGATCACGATAGTGGCGCGCGGGTCATCGAAGGCACCATTAGAATGACGTGGGAAGTATTCTTTGCACATGTCGATGACGCTGCCGTCGATTTCAACTTGGGTTACGTGTTCTACGTTTTTGTGACGCAACACTTCACGCAAGATGCCGCCGTCGCCGCCACCAATAATGAGCACACGCTTAGGGGCTGGGTGGGCAAACAAAGGTACATGGACCATGCTTTCGTGGTAAATAAATTCGTCTTTCTCGGTGGTTTGTACCACTCCATCCAGCAGCATAACGCGGCCTAGAAACGGCGTTTCGAAGATTTCCAGATGTTGGTGTTCCGTTTTCACTTCAAATAGCAGTTCGCTCACAGTGAAGGATTGGGCGTAGCCATCATACAGGCGTTCGGAAACGACGGTTTTAGAGGTCATGAGATATTCCGCAGAGATAAGAGAATGAATTTCTGTGGGCGATTATAACGGCGCAGTTGCGATGAGGCCAAGGTAGGTAAGGAAATTCATCAGTAAAGCTTATTGTTATTGATGGGTGGATAAACAGATGTGTAGTCACCTGTTGGAATGCGAAGATGGTCAATAGTACACAGACGATATTCGTAAACCCAGACCTTATTAGGCCATAGTTTGGTTTGATCGGTGCAAGGCGGAGTATTCGGGCGCATATACACCTGAATTTCACAGCGCTCATATTCATGGGGGGACGGATCTTCGGCTCTGCAAGCCTCATACTCATCCAGAATAGTCAGCGCCGCTTGTGGGTTTTTTAGGCAAAATAATTCGCCAATAACTTGATCTCTAGGTTTTGAGCTGGCCTTTGCCCCCGGGTAGCTTCCTAAATCAAACAGTTGAGCCTGCCAGATACATTGCCCCATGGCTTTGCCATATACCTGTAAGGCTTTGTGGGCAATATTACCGCCTTTTGGTAAGTGTTGGCTGTGCTGCTGGCACTCAGGGCGAAGAGTGCCATAAACAAACAGATACTCTGCGGTCATTTTGTTTGGCCTTTAGGTTAGAAGGCGACCAATCGCTGGTTGTTTTCGTGCCTTAGGTGATTATTCCCCAGCGTTGACGACTTCCATTAAGTCGACATTTTGGAAGCCGCGAGGTAGCTTATTACCACGGCGTCCACGCTCGCCTTGGTAATGTTCCAGATCCGCGAACTTCAGTTTCAAATGACGCTTACCGGCATACACCAACAAGGTATCGTTTTCATGGAAGGCGACTGCACTCACCATTAACTCTTCACGGCTCGCCGCGCGGGCACTGTTTATACTGATCATTTTATTGCCTTTGCCGCGTGCCATTTGCGGTAGGTCCGCGGCTGGGAATACCAACATGCGCCCTTCGTTGCTGATGGCGGCAATCCAGCATTTTTCAGGATCGGCTAACCGCGCAGGCGCAAGAATACGAGCATTATCAGGAATGGTAATCAGTGTCTTACCTGCCTTATTTTTACTTTGCATGTCGGCAAGGGTGGCAATAAAGCCATAGCCGGCATCGGTGCTCAGTAAATATTGTTCTTCGTCTTTGCCCATCAATACTTTTAGGAAGCTAGCGCCCGCGGGTGGATTAAGCTTACCAGTGAGAGGCTCTCCTTGGCCGCGTGCGGATGGCAGCTGGTGTGCTGGCAGGCTGTAAGAACGCCCGCTACTATCGAGGAAGATTGCGTTTTGATTGCTCTTGCCTTGGGCGGCAATCATGAAGCTATCGCCCGCTTTATAGCTGAGATTCTCGGCATCAATATCATGGCCTTTTGCCGCACGTACCCAGCCTTTTGCGGAGAGCACTACGGTAACGGCTTCTGCCGATACCAATTCCGTTTCGCTAAAGGCTTTCGCTTCGCCACGAACAACGACCGGTGAGCGACGTTCGTCGCCATAGGTTTCGGCGTCGGCGGTGATTTCTTTCTTAATTAAGGTTTTTAAACGACGCTCAGAACTCAGGGTTTTTTCTAGATAATCGCGTTCTTTTTCTAATTCGTCTTGTTCGCCACGAATTTTCATTTCTTCCAATTTGGCGAGGTGGCGTAATTTTAATTCAAGAATGGCTTCTGCTTGAATATCGCTAATACCAAAGCGTTCCATTAGCACGGGTTTAGGCTGATCTTCGGCACGAATAATTTCAATCACTTCGTCGATATTTAAGAAGGCAACTAACAAGCCTTGCAAAATATGCAGACGAGCGAGCACTTTATCTAACCGATATTGCAAACGACGACGAACGGTTTCGGTACGATAGCTGAGCCATTCGGTTAGCATGGTTAATAGGTTTTTAACCGACGGACGGCCGTCTAAACCAATCACATTCATGTTAATGCGGTAATTGCGTTCTAAATCGGTGGTCGCAAATAAATGCGCCATCACGGCATCGGCATCGACGCGATTGGATTTAGGAATAATCACTAAGCGAGTTGGATTTTCGTGGTTTGATTCATCGCGTAAATCGGTAATTAATGGCAGTTTTTTAGCCGTCATTTGTGCCGCGATTTGTTCTAGAATTTTGGCCCCAGAGACCTGATGCGGTAGGGCGGTGATAACAATGTCGCCGTCCTCTACCGAGTACACTGCGCGCATCTTCACGCTGCCTTTGCCTTCGCGATACATTTTACGCAAATCCGCTCGCGGCGTAACGATTTCAGCATCGGTTGGAAAGTCAGGCGCAATCACATGCTCGCACAGAGCTTCAATATCCGCAGACGGATCATCCAATAAATGAATACAGGCACTGGCCACTTCGCGCACATTGTGTGGCGGAATATCCGTGGCCATACCCACGGCGATACCGGTTGTACCATTTAATAAAATATTCGGTAGGCGCGCCGGCAGTGTAACTGGCTCGTCCATGGTGCCGTCGAAGTTAGGTTGCCATTCCACTGTGCCTTGGCCCAATTCCGACAAGAGTACATCGGCATACTTAGCCAATTTCGCTTCGGTATAACGCATGGCGGCGAACGATTTTGGATCATCCGGCGCTCCCCAGTTACCTTGGCCATCAACTAGCGGATAACGATAGGAGAACGGCTGTGCCATAAGCACCATGGCTTCATAACAGGCGCTGTCACCGTGCGGATGATATTTACCGAGCACGTCACCCACGGTACGCGCTGATTTTTTGTATTTGGCCGTCGACTTGAGTCCTAGCTCACTCATTGCATAGACGATACGGCGCTGAACTGGCTTTAAGCCGTCACCAACGTGCGGCAGCGCACGATCAAGAATGACGTACATCGAATAATTGAGATACGCATTCTCGGTATAATGTTTGAGCGTCTGGCGTTCAACGCCATCGTCTGTATAACTGATCTGATCCGTCATAGGTCGCTTTTCATCGCTTCGTTTGATTCAATGTATTCGGGTCTATGTTTATTGAGTCGATTGTGACTCTACCCTGGCTGCAACACAACGCTGCAGGATTGTTCTTTTATGGTGGCCAGTGATAATTACTGGATCGCATTATATTGGGTTAAAAAATCTTCACCACTCAATGGATTGCCGTAGTAGTAACCTTGCAACCAATCGCATCCCAAACGATGCAGGATATCTTCTTGAATTTGGTTCTCAACGCCTTCTGCTACCACGGATAGGTCTAAGCTTTTAGCCATCATAATAATAGCGCGGGCAATTTCGTAGTCGCTGGATTCATCGCTAATGTCGCGTACAAATGATTGGTCAATTTTTAATACGCTCACTGGCATCGATTTAATTTTACTTAATGACGAGTAGCCTGTGCCAAAATCATCTATCGAAAACTCGACGCCCATATTGCGCAGCAAATGGATTTGTTGAGTTACTTCGGTAATGCCCGACATCATTAAGGATTCGGTTACTTCTAATTCCAACCATTGTGGATTGAAATGTAGATCGTCTAATATTGTTTCCACGTTTTTAGCAAAGCTACCATTAATTTGAATGGCAGATACGTTAACGGCAATTTTCTCTAAGATTAATCCTTGGTCGCGCCACACTAAAAATTGTTCACACGCTGAGCGCAAAACCCATAAGCCTAATTCCATAATTAATCCGCTGGTTTCAGCCAGTGGAATAAACTCGTGGGGTGAAATCAATCCGCGTAACGGATGTGGCCAGCGCAATAAGGTTTCCACTCGTTTTGGATTCGATTCATGGTGTCGAAACTGAGGCTGATAAACCAAGCGAAAATCGTTTTGCACTAAAGCGTCGCGCAAATCTTTTTCCAGTGACATACGACTATGCATATATTGGCTTAACTCCGGTTGGTACATCCAACTACGGTTACGCCCAAGTTCTTTAGCTTTATGTAAGGCAACATCGGCATTGCGAATCAGCGCATCCACGCTGTCACCATGCTGTGGAGAGACACTGATACCTGCGCTGGCAAACACACTGAGCAGGTGACCTTGTAAGCTGTAGGGTTGCGATATCACGCTGAGCAGTTGGTCGCATTTTTCATTGATGGTATTGGCGTCATCAATTTGGGTTAATACGACAATAAATTCATCGCCACCTAAGCGTGCACAGATATCGGTATCGCGCAGATTTTTAGTCAGTCTGTGAGCGACATCTTTTAATAATAAATCACCTACGGCATGGCCGATGGAGTCATTTATTTTTTTGAATTTATCGAGATCAATAAATAATACGGCAACAGCTTTATTACTGCGTTTGGCTAATTGCAGGGCGTAGTCCAATTGCTCGTTTAATAAAATACGGTTGGCTAAGCCGGTAAGCATGTCGTGATATGCTATGTGCTCTAAATTTTTTTGCGCTTTTTTACTTTCGGTAATATCGCGGCTCATACCAAGAATACCGGTACATTGACCGGCTTTCGAATATAAGGGTAATTTACGTGTTTCGAGTAATACCGACTGACCGTCAGCATTATGTAGCCATTCTTCGTATATGCACTGAGCGCCACGTTCAATGGTTTCTTTATCCCTTTGGCGGGCGAGTGCTGCGGTCGGGCTGTCGTAAACATCGGCATCGGTTAAGCCATAAATTTCGTTGGCGGAACGACCAATAAAGCGCGCGCAATTTTCATTACAAAGGCGATAACGGCCGTCGGTGTCCTTGTAGTACACCATGTCGGGTTGCGAATCGAGGATATTGCGAATGAGCTCGGTGTGTTCTTTTAGGCGCTGATCACTGTCTTGGCGTCGACGAATTTGGCGCCAATAAAAAAAGACAACGGAAGCTCCCAAGATCACTATAGTAAATAGCAAAACCAGCAAGTCTGTAGGCAGGCTGTTATTGTGATCACCGTCGGCTACTGATGCGCCGGTAAATAAAGACCAAACGACCAGTAGCAGGGCTAGCGGGGCAAACCAGCGACGTAAATGCACGATTACACAATCTCAATTTCGTTGCCACGCGCTTCCAGCCAAGATTTACGGTCGGGCGCGCGTTTTTTAGCAAGTAACATATCCATTAATTCGTTAGTACCATCACCAGGTTCAATTGATAGCTGCACAAGGCGCCGAGTATTCGGATCCATGGTGGTTTCGCGTAATTGCAGTGGGTTCATTTCCCCTAATCCTTTAAAGCGCTGTACGTTAATTTTTCCGCGTTTGTTTTCCGCGGCAATGCGATCTAATACCCCCTGCTTTTCACCTTCATCAAGGGCGTAGTAAACGTCTTTGCCAATATCGATGCGGTATAAAGGTGGCATGGCAACATAGACATGACCATCGGATACCAGCTTATGGAAGTGGCGTACAAACAAGGCGCAGAGCAGGGTGGCAATGTGTAAACCGTCGGAGTCGGCATCGGCAAGAATACAGACCTTGTTGTAACGCAAGCCGCTAAGATCATCGGTACCGGGATCAATACCCAAGGCTACGGCAATGTCGTGCACTTCTTGCGAGGCTAAGATTTCGCTGGAATCGACTTCCCAAGTATTTAATATCTTCCCGCGTAGCGCCATAATGGCTTGGAATTCGCGATCACGCGCTTGCTTTGCCGAGCCTCCCGCAGAATCACCCTCCACCAAAAATAATTCACTGCGTTCGCTATCTTGGCCACTACAGTCGGCAAGTTTGCCGGGTAGCGCTGGGCCTTGGGTAATCTTTTTACGCGCGACTTTTTTCGATTTACGTAGGCGCGTTTGCGCACTACTAATTGCCATTTCGGCTATGCGTTCGGCTTCGACGGTATTTTCATTGAGCCATAGTGCAAAGGCATCTTTGACTACGCCCGAGATAAATGCCGAAGCTTCGCGTGAAGACAGGCGCTCTTTGGTTTGGCCTGCAAATTGTGGGTCGCTTAATTTAGCCGATAATACATAAGAACAACGTTCCCATAAATCGTCGGGTGTAAGCTTGATGCCGCGCGGTAGTAAATTACGATATTCACAAAATTCGCGTAGAGCATCCAGTAAGCCAGAGCGAAAGCCATTAACGTGGGTACCACCTTGGGCGGTAGGAATTAAGTTAACGTAGCTTTCTTGCAATAGTTCGCCGCCTTCCGGCAGCCAATGCACGGCCCAGTCGACACCTTCGTGATTGCCCATCATAGAGCCGGTGAAGGGTACTGGTGGCAAAACTTCGTAGCCTGTAGAGCTGATTTCTAAATAGTCGCGGAGGCCATCTTCGTAATACCACTCGGCGCTGTCTTCGGCATTCGGTGCGGTAAACTTGATGCGTAAACCTGGGCATAACACGGCTTTGGCACGCAAAACGTGCTTGAGCCGCGCGACTGAGAAACGTGGCGAGTCAAAATACTTAGGATCAGCCAAGAAACGCACACTGGTGCCGGTACGTTTTTTTGCACAGGTATCAACGACCTGCAATTCCATGGCTTTGTAGCCATCTTTAAAGCCAATACGCTGCACTTGGCCATCACGCCAAATGGTGACTTCTAACATCTGTGAGAGCGCATTCACGACGGATACGCCAACGCCGTGTAAACCACCGGAGAATTGATAGTTGTCATTTGAGAACTTACCACCGGCATGAAGTTGGGTAAGAATCAGCTCGACACCCGAAACGCCATGCTCAGGATGAATATCCGTTGGCATGCCGCGACCGTCGTCGAGTACCGTCATTGAGCCATCATCATGCAGGGTGACGTCAATGAGGGTGGCATGACCGGCTAACGCTTCATCGACGGAATTGTCGATAACTTCCTGTGCTAGATGATTCGGTCGGGTGGTATCTGTGTACATGCCCGGACGTTTTCGTACCGGGTCTAGGCCGCTTAATACTTCAATGGAAGATGCGGTGTATTGCTTTGACATTTAGACCTCAGCCAGCAATCCATAGTGCTTGTTTTCCGCAGAGTATACCGATGACCCGTGTCTTGTGCAGCTTGTGTCGGGGATTCTGCATAATGGCTCGGTTGAATGGCATGACATTCTGGTGGGTTAAGGGGATTTAGCGGGTTAAACAGCGACTTATATGGTAAAAAATTTGCGGTAATCGTTCGATGAAACGTTCAAAGCTATGATTGCCAGCACCTTCTAGCCAAGCAGGGCTGTGACGGTACACTTGTGCTGTCTGTCGATAGTCGAGGGTTTCATCACCGGTTTGTAGTAATAGCAGTAAGCGCTCAGGGTGCCTAAGGGTCTCGACATTTAATGCCCGAAGCTGATTCAGGTGTTCGACCGTTAGCTGGTGTACTTCACCGGAATAGTAATGCGTGTGTGGACCAAGATAGTGCTCAAACAGCTCAAATGGTCGGACGGCAGGATTAATCAGCACTGCTGGGACGTGATGCTGTTGTGCGAGCCATGTGGCATAGAAGCCTCCTAGAGAACTACCAATAATAAAGACGGTTGAATATTGATTTTGCAGGGTCGCTAGTGTTTGGCTGGCAACCTTAATGGCATCGGCTGGGGCAAACGGCAAGATTGGGATGCTAAGCTGCTGGGGATTGAGGTGTTGGTCAAAATAGCGCATCAGCTCTTGAGCTTTCTGCGACTTTGGCGAACTTAGAAAGCCATGCAAATACAAACAGCCGAACTGATTTGCCTGTGCGGGTAAGTCATCAATCAATACAGCAGACATGAAGATTAATATCCGGTTTGCGAATGATCTACTGCAAAGTGTACGCCTTTCACGCGTTCTACGCCGGTACTAAATTTGCCGTCGGGGTGTAATTCAAACCAACGATAGCCTGGGTTTTGATCGTCGAGGGCGAAGTCATTTGAATTGGGTTGAAATTGGATGCAGGTTGAGGGCGTCGCCATCAGACGAATACCATCCTGTATGCCTTCCAATGCTTGATGAACGTGACCCCAAGTAACACCGCGAACATTGTCGTGGCGTCTCAGTAACTGCATAAAATCGTGGCTATTGCGTAATCCAATCGGATCTATCCATGCGCAATTCATCGACACGGGATGGTGGTGCAGGCAAACAAGCGTGTGAAGATGAGGGGACTCCGTTAGGGTACGATCAAGAAACTCAAGTTCCTCTCCCGCGAGTTCTCCAAATACGGCGCCTGCAACTTGAGAGTTGAGCATAATGATTTGCCAGTATTCATTGCGAATTACACGTTGTAAGTGTTCAGTTCCTTGTGCCACTTTGCTCATGGCGTTTGGCTCGTCATGATTGCCGTGTAGCCAAAATGCGGGACGTTGAAAACGGCTCATCACGTTGTGTAGGTGTTGGTAGGACTTCTCACTGCCATCCTGGGTTAGATCTCCGGTAACCAGAAAAGCGTCAAACTGTGGGTGCTGCTTACGAATGCTATTTAACACACAATCCAAACTTTGCGACGTCGGCATACCGAGCAAGCGACCGTCGTCTGGGCCTAGCAAGTGCGTATCGGTAATTTGTATCAGCCGCAACGGCCCGTTTGTCATTAGCGTATGCAAGATACCCTCCAGATATCCTTCGAATCTATCGTCGATAGTAACAAGATTTAAGATTATGGGTATCGGACACGGTTCACAAATTCAGCGATGAATTTGCGTAAAACATGAACCGGAGGGTTTAAAACGTCGGGGTGAACGAGAATGGAATGTTAACGTGTCCATGCCGTAAGCAGTGGTCGAGCCAATCAGCAAGAAAGCGATTGAGTTGTACTTTCTCATCTGGGAGGCGCATTTGTGGATTCGGATATTGGTAGCGGCCATCAAATCTATGTTGATTTTGATAGCTAAGCACTTCGGCCATACTGGCGTCATGATACAGGCGAACCTGCATGGATGGTGGTTGAATCCAAGCTGGGCTAAGCCCTTCCTGGATGACTTCAAGCATGGTGGTGTAGGGGTGCTGCTCTTGCACGTGAATGCGCACCTGTGCACGGCTTTCGGAATCTGAAGCAATGGCAAATACACGTTCACTACCCGCCTCACGATTGGGAAGAAGCTTTAAAAATCGCACATAATTAGCCTCACAGAGAGCTGCTAATTCTTGTAGATCGGGCACGTAGCGTTTACGAATCACGATATCCTCATTACCTTACCTTCAATGCTGCGAACACTTAATTTGTTGTCGGCGGTGAAGCAGCCTATCGAATCCCTGAATCGCTTACTAGTGACAGAAGGAATCGAACTAAGTAAGGCGACTTTTAGCCTTTAAGTGTCTATAGCGAGACAAGCGAGTTTCACTGACAGTCAAGGTCTAATCATGTCTTCATGGTGTATCTTTAGCCATTGCAGCGCAATGATAGTGGCTGCATTGTTGATAATGCCAGCTTCAACCGCCGCCCAAGCGTCAGCAAAGGATAGAGTGGTTAAGCGAATGTCTTCGTTTTCTTCCGCTAGGCCATGAATCCCTCCGACATTCTTGCTGTCGATAATTCCACAGTAAAGCTGAACCCGTTCACTGCTGCCACCCGGTGATACCCAATAGCGGCAAATAGAATGCAATTTTGAGAATGAGCACCCAGCTTCTTCGTCGGTTTCTCGGGCGGCTACGTCTTCGTAGCTTTCACCCTCTTCAACCATCCCGGCCACCAATTCTAATAACCATGGAGAGCGTTCGTCAGTAAGAGCGCCGATGCGGAATTGTTCGGTGAGTACGACGCAATCACGCTGTGGATCGAATAACAGCACGCATACGGCTTCGCCGCGCTCAAACAGTTCGCGCTCGAAGCTGTTTGTCCAGTTGCCAGTGAAAGTACGATGTTTAAGGCGAATTTGTTCAATAGCAAAGAAGCGTTTGAACAAGACACTACGATCCTCAATTACAATATCACTGGTATCAAATGTGGTGGGTATTTTAGTCACGCTTGACCTGCCTATATTACTGAATGAGAATGTAACACCCGACGGTGACAACACTCTGTGTTCTTTAATGTGGAACAATTCTCGCCGGGTAGATTGGATTTTTTCTGATAGAATCCAAACACTTTATTTTACACCGCCCGTTGCGAAAGGCATTCGTATGAAAAAATTGTTTTCTATTACCTCGGCCCTGTTAGCGTCTACCTTTGCTAGCGCGGCCGACCTTAGCACCATTTATGAACAAGCGGCCAGTAATGACCCTCAAGTGGCTTCGGCGCGTGCTTCCCGCCAAGCGGATAACTATAATGTCATGATTGCCCGTGGTGCCTTATTACCTAAAGCGCAATTGGATTACCAAATCACCGAAATCGATAATGAGTTAGAACTTGGTTCCGCGGCTGCTTCACCATTAGTTCCGGATGGTAGTTATCGTGAAAATCAGCTGTCTGTTTCCGCAAGTATGCCGCTGTTAAACTTGAACAGTTGGTATAGCTATCAAGCTGCGCGTTCAGGCAATGTGGGTTCGGATCTCACATTACAGTTGGCTGAGCAGCAGTTGATGCTGCGTACTGCTGAAGCCTACTTTAATGTATTGCGCTCACAAGATAATCTTTCAACAGCTCAAGCAGAAGAAAAAGCCGTTAAGCGCTCACTTGAACAAACCAAACAGCGTTACGACGTTGGCCTGATTGCGATTACCGATGTTTATGAAGCGCAAGCGCGTTACGACTTGAGCTATGTGAATTTGTTAGGTCAGGAGTCAGGGTTGGATATAAGCTATGAAGCTATTGAAAATTTAACCGGTGAGCGTTACGACAGTGTCTCCCCCTTACTTGAAACACTGGCAATGGAAATGCCAGAGCCTGCGGATGTAAATGAATGGGTTGATTCTGGCTTGGATAAGTATCCTGGTATTCTTTTGGCGGAAAGCGGTCGTGAAGCGGTGCGTTTACAGCGCAATGCGACTCGCTCGAACCATTTGCCAACGGTTGATTTAGTGGCCTCTTACAGCGATTCTAGTCAAGATAAGATGGATCTTGGCAGCACGACAACCGCCGTTGGCGTGCAAATTTCGGTGCCATTGTTAGCGGGTGGTTCACTTTATGGTCAGAGCAAGCAAGCGGCGATGAAGTATGCCGCCGCCGACTACGATTTAGAGAAGCAGCGTCGTGACGTTAAGCAAAACATTCGTAGCTTGTATTACAAAGTTCATACCGATGTGTTGAACATCAAAGCGCGCAAGCAGGCTATTAAGTCGGCTAAGAGTGCGTTAGATGCAACAGAAACTGGTTATAAGGTGGGTACGCGTAACATCGTTGAGGTGTTAGATGCGCAGCGTAATCTTTATCAAGCACAGCGCGATTATGCCAATGCTCGCTATGATTACATCATCAATTTGCTGAATCTTAAGTTCTTTGCTGGCACCTTAAATGAGCAAGATATCCAAATGCTGAATACTTGGTTGGAAGCGTAAATTAGGCGCTTAACTCCAAGCCTAGAGGTATAAAAAAACAGCGCTTAGCCGCTGTTTTTTTATACTTAGAAAGTGGTGCAGATTAGAGCCTTAAAAATCCAGCCGCTATATCACTTAAGTGTTCAACCGCACCGCGATTTGCATCGACAGTTTGCTTGGCGTTGTGGCCCATTGCAGCGCACAGTTCAGGATTCGACAAATAGCTCTGCAGAGCCGCTAATAATCCGTCATTGGCATCAATTACCGCGAGCGCCTCTGCCTCAACTAGGGTATCCACAATTGCCGCAAAATTGCTGTAATTAGGACCTATTAGTGTAGCTTTGCCTAACGCTGCGGGTTCAATTGGATTGTGTCCGCCGCGTTCAATTAAACTGCCACCCATTAGCACCACATCAGCGGCCGCCAGTAATAGCAACATCTCGCCCATGCTGTCAGCGACATAGATTTGGGTTGCTCTTGTTGCCGAACCATTACTGCGGCGTTGCACTTTGAGTCCACGGCTGCGTACCGCATTAGTAACCGCTTCAAATCGTTCAGGATGGCGAGGAATTAACATCAGCAACAAGCCTGGACAAGCGCTAAGTAGTTGAGGATATAAGTCTAACAGGCGTTCATCCTCGCCCGGATGACTAGAGGCCAAAGCAAGCACTCGTCGCTCTCCTCCCCACTGTTGTCGCAGCTCTGCCCCTTTCGCGTTAATACCGGCAGGCACATTTACATCAAACTTAATACTGCCGGTGATATCGAGTTTATTTTCAGCCAGCCCCAGAGCCAAAAAGCGTTGGCCGTCATCCGCATTCTGCGCTGCCACTAGACTGAGCTGGCTGAGCATCGGCCCTGTTAGCTTGCTGAACTTCTGGTAACCCTGCGCTGATTTCTCTGATAAACGTGCGTTTGCAAGCATTACTGGCACTTTGTGCTTGGCACAGCTAGCCAGTAGATTTGGCCACAATTCGGTTTCCATAATGATCAGCAAGCCAGGGCGTAATTTATTGATAAATCGAGTTAAAAATAATGGAACATCGTAAGGCAAGTACATGTGAAACACGCTTGCGCCAAAGAGTCGTTTGACCTGTTCTGAGCCGGTTGGTGTGGTGGTGGTAACGATCACGGGTACATTAGGATGTTGCAGCATAAAGCGGCGCACCAAGGGGGCAGCTGCCAAGGTTTCGCCAACGGATACAGCATGAATCCAGAGGCCATTGGCTGCTGGGCGGTGAGGAATGATACCAAAACGCTCGGAAATGCGTTGGCGATAACCGGGATTCACACGGCCTCGCCACCATAAGCGAGCAACAAAGATCGGCAGTAATAGAACATAAAGCAGAGTGTATAAGTATCGGGGCACGATAATCCAAATCAGAGACGGTCGATGGGAGCCGAATCATAGCACAAGCCAATGTGACTACTGATATGTCAACGTAATGAAACACTGGATGCGGAACTGGCGTGATCGATATGTTAGACTGACGCCTTTCAAAATTCGTGTGAAGTTAACGATGGATGTAACCATTCCCGATTTTCATCAAGCCCGTGTGTTGGTATTTGGTGATGTTATGTTAGACCGTTATTGGCAGGGGCCGACCTCGCGTATATCGCCTGAAGCCCCAGTGCCGGTTGTTAAAATTCAAGATATCGAAAATCGCGCGGGAGGAGCTGGTAACGTGGCTCTCAACATCGCGACTCTGGGTGCACGCGTTGATTTACTTGGCATTACTGGTAACGATGAAAACGCTGAAGCTTTAGCTGAGCTCTTGGCAAAATCAGGCGTTGATTGCGGTTTTTTGCAGCATCCTTTGCATCCCACAATTACCAAATTACGCATTATTAGCCGTCATCAGCAGTTGATTCGTCTCGACTTTGAAGAAGCGTTTGATGTCACTGACTTAAGCAGCTTGTATGATGATTTCGACCAGCGTATTGAAGGGGCTGGCGTAATAATTTTGTCGGACTATGGCAAGGGTGCATTAAGTAATCCGCAGCGTTTAATTGCCGTTGCTCGTGCACAGCAGATTCCTATTTTGGTTGATCCCAAAGGTATCGATTTCGAGCGCTATCGCGGTGCGACTTTAATTACCCCGAATCTTAGTGAGTTTGAGGCTGTCGTCGGCCCTTGCTTAACGGATGAGCAATTAGTGGCAAAAGGGCGGGAATTAATTCAGCGTTACGATTTGCAAGCGATATTAGTCACGCGCAGTGAAAAAGGCATGACCTTAATTGAAGGTGATGCTGAACCTTTCCATCTACCAACGCGCGCGCGCGAGGTGTTTGATGTCACGGGTGCTGGCGATACGGTCATTTCGGTATTAGCGGCGTGTTTGGCGGCAGGTCAAAGTTTTCAACAAGCAACGACGTTAGCCAATACGGCGGCGGGTATCGTGGTTGGTAAGTTGGGTACCGCCACGGTGACCACAGAAGAATTGCGTCGTGAATTACGCAGCGAGAGCCAGCAAGGCGCTGGCTTATTCGACGAAGAATCCTTGATGGCATTAGTACAAGAGGCCCGCACTCGCGGTGAAACCTTAGTCATGACCAATGGTTGTTTTGACATTATTCATCCGGGCCATGTGCAGTATTTAAAAGAAGCTAAAGCCTTGGGTGATCGTCTATTAGTCGCCGTTAATTCGGATGATTCAGTCAGTCGCCTAAAAGGTCCAAGCCGACCGATCAATACTATCGATCATCGTATGGCCGTGTTGTCTGGTTTAGAGAGTGTCGATTGGGTCGTTCCTTTTACCGAGGACACACCAGAACGACTAATTTGTCGAGTACTCCCAGATATTTTAGTGAAAGGCGGAGACTACACTGCTGAACAAGTAGCCGGTGGCCAGTGCATACAAAAAAATGGTGGCGACGTTATTATTTTAAGCTTTAAAGATAATTGTTCTACCAGTGCGATTGTAAAACGAATTCAGGAGATAGAAGCATGATTATCGTAACTGGCGGTGCGGGTTTTATTGGCAGTAATATTGTAAAAACCCTGAATGAACAAGGTCGTACCGATATTATCGTGGTCGATGATCTTAGCGATGGTAAGCAGTTTTATAATATTAGTGATTGTGATATCGCCGATTATTTAGATAAAGATGATTTTCTCCAACGCGTGCAGTTAGATGATGGCCTGCTTGATGAGGTTGACGTTATTTTCCATGAAGGTGCCTGCTCTTCTACGACCGAATGGAATGGCAAATTCATGATGGAAAATAACTACGAATATTCTAAAACATTGCTGCATGCTTGTTTAGAAAAAGGCATTGCCTTTTTGTATGCCTCTAGTGCATCTGTTTACGGTGGCAGCGATGTATTTAAAGAAGAGCGTCGCTTCGAAAAGCCGTTAAACGTTTATGGTTACTCCAAGTGGCAGTTTGATCAATACGTACGCCAATTGCAGTGCACCTATCCTGATAAAGTATTTCCAAGTCAGGTTGTTGGTTTCCGCTATTTTAATGTGTATGGTCCGCGCGAGCAGCACAAAGGCTCAATGTCATCGGTCGCATTCCATTTTAATAATCAATTAAAAGACAACGGCACCTGTAAATTATTTGGAGGCAGTGGCGGTTATGCTGACGGCGAACAACGACGTGATTTTGTTTTTGTTGGCGACGTTGTAAACGTTAATTTGTGGTTTTGGCAAAACCCAACACAAAGTGGCATCTTTAACTTAGGAACGGGTAACTGTCAGAGCTTTAATGACGTCGCTGACGCCGTGATTAAGTGGCATGGTGAAAAAGGCCTGCAAGGCAGTAAGTCTTACACACCATTTCCTGAGCATTTAAAGGGTGCTTATCAAAGCTTCACCGAAGCCGATATCAGTGCCTTACGTGCAGCGGGGTATAGCGCCGCATTTGCCAACGTAGAGCAGGGTGTGTTCGCCTACTTGGACTGGTTGAATGCCTAAATCGTTACTGATGCCCCAGCACTGGTTAGTGTGGCTGGGGTTAGGTTTATTACGCGCGCTTACGTTTTTACCTTACGCTTGGCAGTTAGCGATCGGCCGCAATATTGGATTGTTGCTGCATAAAGTTGCTAAAAGCCGCCGTCGTATTGCCGAACGTAATATTGAACTCTGCTTCCCAGAAAAATCTGAGCAAGAACGAGCCGTATTGGTTCGCCAGATTTTCATCGACAATAGTATTGGTTTAATGGAAACCATGATGGCATGGTTTCGCGCTCCTGATTATTTACTCAATCGTACTGAGTTTATTGGTTTTGAGCAGGTTAAAGCTTACTTGACCGCAGGTCGGGGCGTGATGCTTTTGGGCGCACATTACTCCATGCTGGATTTGGCGGGCTCTTTAACCACGAATATATTGCCAGTCAGTGTGAGTTACCGACCGCAAGATAATCCAGTAATGAACTATGTCATGGAACGCAATCGTCATCGTTTATATCAACAATGTTTTACCCGCAAAGATATTCGTGGATTTATACGAACGTTAAAAAAAGGCAATGTACTTTGGTACGCCCAAGATCAAGATTTTGGCCGTAAAAATAGTGTGTTTGTTGATTTTTTTGGTGTCCCTGCAGCAACTATTACGGCCACTTCACGTATTGCTAAAGCCGGAAATGCAGTCGTCATTCCGATGACTTATTTTCGTAAAGACGACAATAGTGGTTATGTGTTAACGGCTTATGATCCATTGCCAATTCCTAGCGGTGATGACGTTGAGGATGCGCGTATAGCAAATGCCTTTTTAGAGAGCAAACTGCGTGAGCATCCATCTCAATACCTTTGGCTGCATAAACGCTTCAAGACTCGACCAGATAAGAATGAGAAGAAAGGAAACATTTACCAATAATCCTTTAGCACCATAAAAACGCAGCATTTGTACTGCGTTTTTTTATCCGCTTAGATTTGAGTTAAATTGTAGAATATAAGGTTATCAGCCAAGCAATTAATAATAAAAAAGAGATCGACTGCCAAAAAATAACAGGATTTCTTTCCAATAATGGTGGTTTTGTCTTCGTTAAAAAATTCTTGCTTGGGTGACGTAAGTCGTAAATAAATTCGGATAAATCTTCGTAGCGTTTGTAAGGGTTAACCTGTACCGCTTTGCGGATGGCATCGTCGATCCAAGCAGGAATTTCACCTTCGTCGCTAATCAACGACCGATACTTTAATTTATTCTGCGCTGTTTTGCTGCGAGCCTTAGCAATGTTTGAACCATACGGGAGTCTTCCCGTTAGCATTTGATAGGTGATCACGCCTAACGAGAACTGATCCGAATATACCGTACCGTTTTCGCCTAAAAAATATTCAGGTGCGCTGTATTGCGCCGTGCCGAGTATTAATGGTTGTTCAATAGAGCTTTCCATTTCTTCCAAGCCAGCGACTAAGGTAGCGCCAAAGTCGATAATTTTAACGGTACCACTACCATCAATCATAATATTATCGGGCTTTAAATCTTGGTGTAGCATTTCTAAGCGATGAAAGGCGCGCAGCCCTTTAGCAATTTGTTCGATAATATCTCGCACTTCATCAAGACTCGGTTTGGGATTATCGCGCATCCATTGGGCAAGATTCTTACCTTCAATAAACTCCATTGCGACATACAAAAACTGTCGTTGGCGTGTATGAGTGATTGGCTTTAGTACATGCGCGTTGCTTATTCGTTTGGCAATCCATTCCTCCATTAAAAAACGTTCTAAATACGCAGGGTCATTACGCAAGTCAATTGAAGGTATTTTAAGAATTATGTGTTTATCCGACTCAATATCGCGGGCTAAAAATACATGACTTCGGCTGGTCGAATGCAGCTCTCGAATAATTTCATAACCATCGAATTCCATGCGCGCATTGAGTTCCGGTGGGAACGCGAGTTCGGTAATTTGTTGCTGAACTTCATTTAACCCTTGGTCGGGCAAATCATCAATTCTCACTATTTGAATGGTGAGATTGTCATCACTCTTGTTGGCAAGAGCTTTATCTACAATTGTTTGAGCGGCTAAGTCTAAGTTGTCGCCACTCTGTTTTATGCTGGCAATAATATCATTGGCACTGACGAATTCATGTACACCATCGGTGGCTAAAACGTATATTTCACCTTTAGTGACTGCGAAACATTGATAGTCGATATCGAGTTGTTGATCAATGCCAAGCGCGCGACTTAAATAACTTTTATCTTCTGATACCCATACCCGATGATCGTTAGTGAGTTGCTCCATGGATGTATCATGCAAGCGGTAGACGCGCGTATCGCCAATATGAAAAACATGCGCCGTGTTGGATTTTATAATTAAACAACTAAAGGTGCAGACATAGCCTTTGTCTTTATCATACCGATATTGGCTTTGACGCGTTTGTGAGTGAAGCCACGAGTTTGTAGCGTATAAAACTCGTTGTGCAGATTGCTTGACTGACCAAGTTTCAGAAGTGCAGTAATAATCGCTTAAGAATCCATTTATGGCTGCAGCGCTAGCTATTTGACTCACGCTACTACTGCTAATGCCGTCGGCAAGAGCGATGACGATGCCTTTAGAACTGAGTTGGGGTTGCTGCGGAATGGATACACCATGAAAGTCTTGATTAATCTCTTTAATGCCTTTATCTGAGCATTGTCCGACGCTTACTTTCAGGTGTTTTGACATCCTTATTTCCCAATAAAAAGGCCTCAGTAGTAGCATTACTGAGGCTTTAAGTTAGTGTCTTTTAATGAAAGACATCCAACTTTCTATTAAGCATTACGCTTTGGCTTAGTCAGTACGTGAGTCGTGTACAGCGTCAAACCAGTAAACGCTAAACCACCCACAAGGTTGCCCAGTGCTGTTGGGATTTCGTTCCAGATAAAATAATCAGCGATAGAGAAATCGCCGCCCATGATGATGCCGGATGGGAATAAGAACATATTTACCACTGAATGTTCAAAGCCCATGAAGAAGAACAGCATGATCGGCATCCACATAGCAATAACCTTACCGCTAACAGAAGTAGAAATCATGGCGCCAACAACACCCATAGATACCATCCAGTTACACAACATGCCGCGGATGAAAATAGTCAGCCAGCCATCAACACCGTATTGTGCATAACCTAAAGTACGAGCTTCGCCAACGGAAGCGATTTTTGCACCTACAGCGCCGGGATCGGTGTTGAAGCCCATGGTGAAAACAAAAGCCATCATAAATGCAACGGTCAAAGCACCGGCGAAGTTACCGAGGAAAACCAAGCCCCAGTTACGCAGCACGCCGCCAATAGTCACTCCAGGGCGTTTATCTAATAGTGCCAAAGGACACAATACAAATACGCCCGTTAACAGGTCGAAGCCCATTAAATAGAGCATGCAAAAGCCGACGGGGAAAAGAATGGCACCGATTAGAAAAACACCAGTTTGTACCGCAACAGTGACCGCGAATGCTGCAGCAAGTGCTAAAATAGCACCTGCCATATAGGCACGAATTAGTGTATCGCGCGTTGACATAAAGATTTTGGATTCGCCTGCATCCACCATCTTAGTGACGAACTCCGCTGGCGCTAAATAAGACATAGTCTCACCTCATTGGGTTATTAAAAGTTAGTCAATTATTCGGATTTATTGGCTCGCGGCCAAAAAAAACGGCACCCTCTCACCAGCAGAAAATTGCTTGGAGATGGACGCCGTTATCCAGAATTCTTTAACTTGTAAGAGCCGCCGTTGGCTCACTTGTTAGTAACCTAGCATGACCTGTGCCATGTTCAAAAAATAAGAAAAACCTTGGAGTATCATTCGAATTTTTCGCTATTTTAGCCAATATTCATGTTATGAGGTTTGAAGGCTGCACCGCTTAAGTGCAAAGTTGATTGCTTGCGCTTTAGATTGGTTCGAATCGCGCTTAGTGCAAGGTGTCTGATTTTGTTCGCTGACGCATTTGGTGTTAGGTTTTTGCTTATAAGATTTAAGAATAGTTGTCGATAATAACGATTCAGTTCATCTATCTCTGAATCCTCTGCGTACACTGAATTCAATCATTTGTAGTTAAGTGCAAAGTAAGCATGAGATGTGCTTTTCGACCTTTTATAAACTGATCGATCTATGGTGGTGCCGGTAAAAATGCAGTGGTATTCACTTGCGGTAGCCCTGTCACCGCTATTGCACAACACTGTCTTGGCTTGAGCCATGATAAAGCGTTTGAATTAAATTGGACGCTGCTTAATGCCGGTATCTCGCAATTACTTTATAACCGAAAAGGCAAAGTTAGCCTTGCCTTGTGTAACGAACATCATCATCTAGCCATTGCGGGTAACCGTATCTAACCTATCGCTAAAACTTGGTAGCGCACGCATCCAACGCGTTAACAAAAAATGATGTCATCCTGAAACAAGCCATAATGCATAGTCCCATGAGCATTCAGTTTGCGATGAAGTGGATGGATTGCTTGCTGTTTTCGCTGCCTTCATCTTCATTTACGCCGTCAGTATTTTTGATCACATTGCCCGCGATGGGTCTGCTTTGAATACTGGCAGAGGTGTTACTGTTGAAGCCGCCAACGACGCTAACCACAAAGTCGACATTAGTGCGGTCTGTGTCGGTTAATTCAATGACTTGCTCGGCGCCTAGGCTCGGGTATGCGCCGCACGTTTCCCCGCTTTGGCAAATCAATAAATCGACATCAATATCAGAGCCTGCATTAATGACATAACGCCCAGGTTCTAGCCCTCTAAATTCATAATTTCCATTGCTATCGCTTTGTGTCTCGGCGACTACATCTTCGTTTTCGCTGTCGGCATCGAGTAATAGGATGTATTGCTGAGTCATGCCGCCACCGCTCACGACCTCACCCACCTGCATAGTGACACTGATCGACAAGGGATAACCGCTGTCGGGTGTAACAGTAATTGTTGCGTCATAAATACCATCGATCAAGTTGGTGCGGTCAAGGCTAGCGCTATAGCTGCCCAACCCATTTTCATCAACGCTGCCTGCCGCAATGCTGAGCCAGCTGGCATCGTCGGTAACGCTTTCTATGTTCGGGTCGATGGCATCTTGGTTGGCATTACTAATCGTGAAACTGGCGCTGTTATTAGTGCCTAGGCTGAGGCTATTCGGTGAAGATTCCAACACGGGAATGCTCGTGCTGGTACCGCTAATATTTTGTGCCGCGACAACCGCCTTGTAGGCATTGATAACACCGTACCCTAGTTCGTTATTGCGCCCGCTTTGGTCGGTTAGTTCTCCGGTAGCAAGGGCATTGTCGACTTGTACAGGTGTTAGATTGGGATTGACGGCTTTCATCAACGCCAGCACGCCAGCCACATGCGGGGTCGCCATTGAGGTGCCCTGTTCTAAGTCGTAGGAAGCGATACGGTTACCACTGGCGTCGTTGACGGAAGTACTTAATACGCCGTCAGATTGTCCATCGGCATTACTATCGGTTGTTAGATTGCCACCGGGAGCCGCAACATCCACCTTGGTGCCGAAGTTGGAGTAATAGGCGATATTACCGTTGGGGCCAATGGCGCTGACGGAAATCACGCCATCGTATGAGGCAGGATAAGACAGTTCAGAGCTAGCATCATTACCGGCCGCTGCGACAATCATGACGCCTGCGTTACGGGCAGCGGTAATGGCATTTTGCTCGGCGGTGGATGCCCCGTAACTGCCTAAACTCATATTGATGATGTCGGCTTTTTGGCTGGGGAAGGTGCCACTGTTATTACTTAAGCCTGCGGCATAGCGAATCCCTTGGATGATATCGGCCGATTCACCACCTTGGGTGCCGAGTACTCGCACCGGCATTATCTTAGCGTTCCAGCTCACACCGGCACCGCCGGTCTTGTTATTGGTTTCTGCTGCCACTGTGCCGCTGACATGCGTGCCATGCCATGAGCTACCGCCGCGCTGAGTACTGTCTCCGGGATCATCTGGATTGCTATCAATGCCATTGCCGTCGTTCGCATTAGTGCTGTCGGAAATGAAGTCATAACCACTCACCAATTGGTTACTTAAATCGGGGTGCGCGAGAAATACCCCAGTATCGAGTACCGCAACAATGACGTTCCCGCCGCCAGCACGACTGCCAGTGGTGATGTCCCATGCTTGGGGCAGGTTGATATCACTGTAATGATATTGATAGTGATATAAACGGTCTTTTGGTGTTTGCAGCGTATGACGAATATAGTTTGGCTCGGCAAACTCAACGTCATCACGTTCGTTTAAACGCTTGATATCAATCAGGGTCTGCTTTGCTTGAGCGAGCGCTGGGTTGAAGGCTTGTAGCGGTGTTAATGCTGCGGCTTGGATGCGCGCCATTTTAACTTTGGCCGGATACTCACTGGAGTAATGATCGGCGTTTAATGTTGTGGCACCTAAGGCGAGGCTAGGCGTCGCGGCTTGTGCTTTCACATTCGTGGTGGAGCCGTTGTCCTTCCATTGCACTATGGCTTGATCGAGTACGAAAGGTGCAAAACCTTTGCTATTGGCTGTACTGGTAATACTGGTATCTGCGGGTTGAATACGCAGCACGTATTTAGAGATGCCGCTGTAGGCATAAACGTTAACTAAATATTCACCATCGGCGGGAACGATGATTTCTTCAAACTCGGATTCATTGAATGAGCTTAAAATATAGGTTTCTAGTGGCGGCTTGAAGAGATAAAGATCAAGGTCGCCACTGTATGCCGATCCTGTGTTATTGCCTTCATAATCAACCACTTGCAGCGTTATTTTTTGCCCCGCTTGGAGGCTCACCGAGAAGTAATCATCTTGATCCTTTTCATTATCAAAACGCTCGTAATCGCCAGCATCACTTGCCGCGGCAAAGGTTGGCACCGCCGAGGAAAAACCATGCACCGTCACGCGGTTAGGGATACTTTGCGGATTGTCTGGATCATCGTTAGAGACATAGCTTGCCAAGTTGTCGTTAACATCGGAGTCGGTGACTGTGTTGACTGGGATGCTTAATTGGCCTGACAAGAGTAAGCCAGAATCGCTGCTGCTATTACTGTCGCCTGATTTACAGCCGATAAGCGTACACGCCAAGGCAATTGAAAGAGTGATACGAGCGGGTGTAATCATTAACGTCTCCACAAGCTTAGCAAAAAATGCAAGCCAGCTAGGTCATTGGTCAACATAAAGGGATTGGATGCCTTTCCCTTTTTCTTTATATAGGTAATAAATTGAATAATTGTTTCAATGTTAGGCATTTTATTGTGTTGGTGCAGTATCTTTTTGGTTTTATGGGTTTTTCATCAGCCTTTTGCCTTATAGCACTTCTCAGTTGCTTTTATTAGTCTGAAACAAATGACGCCAGCAAGGAATGCCAATGTCTCTCGCTAAAGTCTATACCCGCGCGCAATTAGGTATTGAATCCCCTCAAGTGCAAGTTGAAGTTCACCTATCGAATGGCTTGCCATCGCTGAGTTTAGTCGGCATGCCGGAGACAGCAGTACGCGAATCGAAAGACCGAGTACGCAGCGCCATTATTAACAGTCAGTTTGAGTTTCCGGCGAAACGCATCACCATCAATCTCGCGCCCGCCGACTTACCCAAAGAAGGTGGTCGTTATGATTTGGCAATCGCTATAGGCATACTGGCAGCATCCGATCAAATCCCCGTCGAGGCGTTAGAAAAATACGAATTTATTGGCGAGCTGGCTTTGAGTGGTGCTTTGCAGCCGGTATCGGGGGTTTTACCTTCCGCGCTACAGTGCACCGAAAAACAACGGATTTTGATACTGCCCACAGGTAATGCGGCAGAAGTAAGCTTGTGTAGCACAGGTGATTACCGCATAGCTTCTGGGTTGAGCGAGGTAACAGCATTCTTGCATGGTCAGCATCAGCTAACACAAGTTCAGCCGAGCCTTGATGAATTCGCATTAACGCGCTTAGGCGATGATTTACAAGATGTTCGCGGTCAGCCACAGGCCAGACGGGCGTTAGAAATAGCCGCAAGTGGGCAGCATAATCTGTTATTCATCGGTCCACCGGGTACCGGAAAAACCATGCTCGCCAGTCGTTTGCCAGGGATTTTACCGCCCATGACCGAAGACGAAGCCTTAGTGTCGGCATCTATTTATTCCATTAGTCACCAAGACGAGGGTTGGAAGCAACGTTGGCGTCAGCGTCCATTTCGCGCACCGCATCATACGGCATCTGGCGTTGCGCTGGTTGGCGGCGGCGGAAATCCGAAGCCCGGCGAAATATCATTGGCTCATGGCGGTGTGCTTTTTCTTGATGAGCTACCCGAGTATAGCCGTAAAGTGCTGGATGTCTTGCGCGAACCACTCGAAAGCGGCCGTATTGTGATTAGCCGAGCGAATCGTTCCATCACCTTTCCAGCCCGATTTCAGCTCATCGCGGCCATGAACCCATGCCCTTGTGGTTATTTTGGTGATCCGTCAGGGCGTTGTCATTGCAGCCAAGAGCAAATACGGCGCTATCAAGGGCAAACGTCGGGACCACTGCTTGATCGCATTGATCTGCACATTGAAGTGCCGCCGCTTCCCGTGGCTGTCTTGCAACAAGCACCGTTATCAGAGCCAAGCGAGCAGGTGCAGCAACGGGTGATCGCGGCGCGTGCGCGGCAAATTCAGCGGCAGGGGTGTCCGAATGCGGAGTTATCGGGTGCCAAGCGAGATCGTGTGTGTGCGTTGCGAGAAGAGGATCAAGTATGGCTGTTGCATACCATCGAAAGGTTACAACTCTCCGCTCGTGGCTATCATCGGTTATTGAATGTTGCTCGCACCATTGCTGATTTAGCCGAAGCCGAGCATATTGAGAAAATCCATCTTATGGAGGCGTTAGGCTATCGCAGTTTGGATCGTTATCGGCAGGTGAGTTGATCTATTTATGTTTTTAAAAGCTGAGCGTAAAGTCCTCTTCATTGACGATCCATCACGTGTATGAGGGGCGAAATATGAGTTCTTTTGGTCAATTATTACTAAAGCGCCATATTGTTATTAATGCAATGCGGGTTTCTCTCTTAGTTGGAACGCTGTTGAATTTTATTAATCAAGGCTCGGCGCTGATTGATGGCGTAGGAGTCGTTTGGGGCCAGGTATTACTCAATTTTGTGGTACCTTATTGTGTAGCATCCTACAGTGCTGTTAAAAACGAGATGGAGCGGACTAATAACAATGAATAGTGAATCAGCATTAGTGAACCATTCAGATCACCATAATACAGACGATATAACAGACCCCGCCTTTCTTATAGAATTACGTAAACAAATGCTTAAGTTCACGACATTGCAATTGCGGAATGAGTCATTAGCGGAGGACGCTGTTCAGGAGGCATTGGCTGGTGCGCTGAAAAATATTACTTCTTTTAATCGAAGCTCGGCACTGAAGACCTGGGTATTTGCGATATTAAAAAATAAAATTGCCGATGTTCTGCGTAAAAGCAGCCGCATGGTAGAGGCCAGTGGTTTGTTGAGAGATCATGAAGATGAAGAAAATCTAGACATGCTATTTGATAAAAAAGGATTTTGGCAAATGGAAGAGCGCCCAGCGGCTTGGTCTCAGCCTATGGAATCAGTTAAAAACAATCAATTCTGGCGTGTGTTTGAGGCATGTTTGAGTGGTCTTCCAGAAAATCAAGCTCGCTTATTTATGATGCGGGAGTTTATTGAATTGGAGAGTAATGAGATTTGCGAAGCTCTGGAAATAAGCACGAGTAATTTGCATGTTATCTTGTATCGGGCGCGACTACGATTGCGAGAGTGTTTGGAAAATCGCTGGTTTCTTGAAGGTGAAAAAATATGATGAATTGCCAACAAGCTACGCGTTTATTATCCGATGCGCAAGAACTGGAACTATCGCTGAGCGATCGGGCCTCACTTAAATTTCATGTAATGATGTGTTCAGGTTGTCGTAATTTTGGTAAGCAAATGAATGATCTTCGAGACATTTCCCGTAGTTATGTAAAAGGCGTGGATGAGGATAAAAATAAAAAAATGTAGTAGTTATCACTAGGGCCTCCTGTTCATACTAATTGTAACGACCCTTGCCTATATATGTCTCAAGAATTTGAATTTGAGTAGGTTTTAGACCCCCTTATTATTGTTCATATAAAACCGTAATCAGATAAAACTGCCCGGCAACAATACCGGGCATAATCGTCATCAAGACTGAATTATTTTGTAATTGCAGCTGAATAGCCGTGGGCAGAATAATCAGCATTGCAGTCATCACAATATAGGTGATGACTGATGCTGAGAGAGGCGGCGAAGAAAAATTCTGCAGCAGAAAATGTTTAAAAAATAGCGTGATCTTGCGAGACATAATCGTCAGTGCAAACGCATAAACGCCATGAATAGCTGCATTGACATACCAGTGCTCTAGCGATTGTTGATAGCAAATATAAGCGGCCCACAGACCATAAAACAGCAATGCAGCCCAAGGGGCGATATGCTGATTCAGAGTCTGCAGGTAAGCGGATGGTTTGGTTTGCCACAGGCGCTGCATTTAATAAGACTCGGTGTTGCGCAGCCAACTGGCGGTACCCGGAGCAATACCTATCCATGTGGGCACATCAATATGGTATTGACTGAGCATCAGACGAATATGAGCCAGATGATGAATAGTGTGATTAATCAGATACAGGCATTCGCGCCGTAACCCCGAACGGAATTCATCGTTGATCGTTTGCAGGCAATCAATCTCTGAAACAACCACTAGGTTTATATCCTGCTGAGGGATGGTATCGGCCCAGATTAACAAACTGTTATTCAGATCAATGGCGATCTGAGGGTCTGATTCCGTGATGGCATTGCGGTTTCTTTGGTTGTAATCAACAACTCCTGTTTCTAAACCATTTTTCAATGCCAGAAAATGATCCTGTATATGACGAATATGACTTCCGCAGCGGTGTTCGCAGTAGTGCCGCTGGCGAAGGGGGGCTGGCATATTGACAAATATGCCTAAAATTTCATCGACTTGGAGCAATGCTTGCTTCAATGCTGATATCAGCATAATGACCTCATTTAATCAGTTAACGGATATTGCTTAATCAGCGCTTTTTCCATACGCCATGCACGATAAAACTGCAGCAATGACGGTGGTTTTTTGCCGCTATTACGCAGTTTGTTACCAATAATGAAAAGCGTATGGTATTGCCATAGCAGCGTTTTGATGGCTTCGGTAAAACGGGCATTTTTATCCCATATGTGAACGGCCTCAGAAGACACGCCATTAATTTCAACAATTTCCAGATCATCGCCACAACACAATGAAGCAGTGTCTTTGAATTTCACATCCAGACGCCCATAAAAGAATTCGGGAAGCTCGTGCATCAAACGATCAATTTTCTGATTCAGCTCGTTTGTAATGCAATGCCGCCCGTCGGAAAACACAGCCCCACGGCAATGACTGCCCGCGAATACCAGCTCTATAACCTCTCCGGCGGCAGGAATGCTGTGCCATCTGGCAGCGAAGCGTGGCTGATAAAGATGGGGAATTTTTCCGGCTCTGGGATCGGCTAATACCAGCTCTTCCAGTGTGGAAATGCCATCTGCGGTTACCAGCGGGCTGCTTTTTAGCGTCAGCGAAACAATATGCCCCCGAGGCTGATCAGGCATGCGCACATAAAATATGCCGGCTTCCGGGCGGAAACTGGCCAGTTTCTGCAGTACCAGACGGGTTCCCTCAGGGTATGACTGCATGACATCGGCCAGCTGTGATGTGCTGTGAATGACCTTTACGCCAGCGCCACGACAGCCGACATCGGGTTTGCATACGCAGGGGAAGTCAAAACCACGCTGGCGGCATTGCTGATGAATGGCCGCCAACTGATCCGCCTGCAGTTGATGACAGGCATCAATCATCAGCCAGGGCAACATGTGCTGAGCCAATGCGCCCTGACACTGTTGCATCACCTCTTCCTTGCCGCTGCCGACCATACCGCCGAGAAATAATCGTGGGTTGGCCAGCAGCGGCAAGGTGAGTGAACGGTAACGCAGCGCCAGTATCAGCCACAGCAGTACTACTGGGGCATACATCAGCCAGGTGGGCATAAATTCAAACCAGGACGTGGTTTTCGCAGGCTGAGCCGGGGCAAACTCGGCACTGGGTTTCATGATCATAATCCAGACTTTTGAGCCGGCATAAAGTAGCGGACGATATAAAAATCAAGCCTGCCATCACTTTCACTTTCGGCATCGGCAATCCGTATCCGCTCCAACACCTGATGGGCATGGCGGTAATAGGTAATCATTCTGTTCATGAAGACTCCGGTGTGTTGTATTGCAGGATTGATTCTTTCTAGTCGTATGACACCGGCCTTTCTTACAGATTTAAGGCTTATTTGTGTTCTGCACTTCGCCTTAGATAGCAAGATATGCAGCAGGTTGTCCTGAATGGTGACATTAGGATCCTGCGCCGTGCCGTCAGTAAGATGAACGTTATATCGGAATCGGATATCCGGATATGATGCAGCGTTTTCTGAATTGGTTGTTTGCCTGGTCGTCGAGAGTAGCGCTACCAATCAAACTTTGAATTTTTCAGCCTGCGCAGCAGGACAGTTGTGTTACATCGCTGCTGAAGGTCTGAGCGCACAGCTTCAGCCCTTCCACCATGGTCAGGTAGGGGAACAACTGATTCGCCAGTTCGGTAACCGTCATGTGCTTGTGAATGGCCAGCGCCGCGCTCTGGATGATCTCACCGCCCTCATGGGCCAGCACCTGGGCACCGATCAGGCGATTGCTGCCTGCTTCCACTACTAATTTGATAAAACCCTGAGTATCGAAATTGACCAGCGCCCGGGGGATATTCTCCAGTGCAAGCACTCGGCTGGCGGTTTCTAAGCCTTGCAGATGGGCTTCCTGCTCAGACAACCCTACGGTGGCAACCTGCGGGTCGGTGAATATCACCGTTGGCATAGCAGACAAATCCAGCAGGGCTTCGCCGCCGGTCATATTGATCCCGGCACGGCTACCTGCTGCTGCCGCGACATACACCAGTTGCGGCATATTGCTGCAATCACCCGCAGCGTAAATATGGGAAACTGAGGTATTCATGCTCTGGTCTGTCTTAATCGAGCCATCGGTTTGGGTTGCGACCCCAGCGGCTTTCAGGTTGAGGTTTGCGGTATTGGGCTTTCGACCACTGGCCACTAATAGCTTGTCACCACGAATGGTTCCTTTGTTGGTATCAAGGAAGAATTCATTATTCTCAAAGCGAACCTGACTGGCCTGAGTGTGATTCAGCACATGAATACTCTCCCGCTCAAAGGCGGCCGTCAGACCTTCGCCAAGTAAAGGCTCAGCGCTGGACAGCAAGCGGCTGCGAGCCAGAATGGTGACCTCTGATCCTAATCGACGATAAGCTTGGGCCAGCTCCACGGCGATTACGGAGGATCCGATGACGATCAGGTGCTCCGGCAGTTCTTCAGCAAACAGAGCTTCCGTTGAGGTCCAGTAAGGCGTATCTGCGAGTCCGGTGATGGGAGGTATGAAGGGTTGGCTACCGGTAGCGATCAGGAAGCGGTCGGCCTGTAGCTCCTGCCGGAAACCATCGTTATGGCGGATCACCAATGTGCGAGCATCTTTGAACGAGGCATAACCGCGCAGTAATGACAGGCGTGGATTGCTATCCAGAATATGCTGATACTTACTGGCCCGCAGTTCCTCAACCCTTGTACTTTGCTGATATGCCAGCCGGGCGCGGTCGAGAATCGGGATATGATTCTTCAGGCCGATAAAGGGATTGTCGCGCTGCTGTGCGGCCAGTTCGGAGGCGCGGATCAGGATTTTCGAAGGCACACAACCAATATTGACGCAACAGCCGCCTATGACTTCCGCGGCTTCAATGATGGTGACTCTGGCTCCTCGCTCTGCCGCCTTGATTGCGCAAGCAAATGCGGCGGCTCCGCTGCCAATGATGGCCACGTGCCGCTCTTCGGAACCATTGTCTTTGGCGCTGCGCGAGTGATCGCCACCATTGTTTTCAACAACTTTGGCGCCATAACCCAACGCCAGAATCCTATCAATCAAGATTTGTTCGTTGGTCTCAACATCGACTTCGGCAACGGCACAGCCCGTGTCATACTCGACCTTAGCGCTGCTGACTCCCCTAGTGCTGATCAGGGCGTTCTGAATGTGTTGGGCGCAGCTTGTGCAAGTCATGCCGGTGATGGACAGTGTAATCATGTGCACCTCGTTATTTAGCTTTGCCCGTTGAAACGCTGCAGCCTTCATCGTCGCAGCGTTTGTTTACAGGTGAGAAAATATCCCAAATTGATATCGCAACCATGAATGCCAAAGCCGTATAAGTGACGTAGGTACTCCACCCATACTGAAACCAGGGGTACAAAGACAACAGCAATAATATCGGCCCCAACATACCCAACAGACTGCGGTGCCATTGCCGGTGGCCGAACCAGCCCAGGGCATTGAGGATCAACGCAATCCAGGCGAACAAGGGCAGCAGGAGGTTGACGAATACCCCTTCCCATTGACTGAGAAAGCCAAGACCAATGGCAGCACCAAGACTGGCGATGGCGGGAAAGCACATGGCGCAACCCATAGCAGACATCAGAGCGCCAAGCGAACCAATCTTGTCACCGCTGCGGGCCAGCAAACGTATGAACTTATTGGTTGCTTTAAGCGGTGGGCCAGGCAGCAGATCAGAATCATTTTTTTGCATGGCTTACTCATTGAGTTTGTTTCAATGAAGTAAGGCTAAATTCCGTACCTTGGTACGGAGTCAAGCAAAAAATCGTCGGCAACAATTTTTAATAGCCAAGGAATGATGCTCACCTCGGTGAGATCTTTATCCGGCGCTCAAAAGATTACTCCCGCATTTCTGTCTTCTCAGGAAGAAGAGATTCGATGATGGGGCAATGGGTTTGATCCGGATTAGTGGTGCATTGGTTCAGCAAATCATCCAGAACTGTTTCCAGACGATGCAGATCAGTGATCCTTGCACGAATCCCCGCCAGTTTTTGCACCGCCATCCCTTGCACTTGGTCACAGGGGTCATCGCCAAGCGCCAGCAGGTGAGAAATTTCTTCCAGAGAGAACCCCAGCCTCTTTGCCCGCTTAATAAAACGCATCCGGTTCAGCGTGGTTTGCGGATAGCGACGATACCCTTGGGGTGGTTTGATGGGTTGCGCAATAAGATCTATACGCTCGTAATAACGGACTGTTTCAGTGTTGACACCTGCTGCTCTGGCCATTTCGCTTATGGTGAACATGGTCATGCTTATGACACCTCCGGATAATTCTGCATGGCTTTGTCCGACTGCAGCCATGACTGTTTATCACATATCATGCTGGAAAAAATAGCACACGATCAATCCCGCGTAAGGTTAGGCCTGCACCGGGTTCGCTGTGTCGCTGGTCAAAAGTTATCTTTAACTTGGTGTAAAAGATAGGTGACATACATGCCCCCGGCGGCGTTTTCTGAATGGGTTGTTTGCCTGGTAGTCGAGAGTAGCGCTACCAATCAAACTTTGAATTTTTCAGCCATTTCTTTTAGCTGTTCTGCTGTCTGCATGAGTTGCAAGTTGGTTGAGCTGAGTAGACGCCGATCACAAGGTGACACTATACACTTGAGCTCGTTACAAATTAGTCACCCAAGCGGGTAACAAATTGACGGCCCAAGTTTCCAATATCTTGTCTAAGCCGGTTAATACCAGCGACCCTAGTATTAGCAGAAGCCATCCCAATAACTTTTTGCCACGAGCGGCGTTTTCCAGAATGCCCGGCCGCAAGCGGTTAAGCAGACGTCTGGATAGTAATCCGGCAAAGAGCAGTGTCATTGCGGTGCCAGTGCCGAAGGTGAACATGACTGCGAATGCCATCACCATGTTTTCGCCCATAGATGCAAGGGCGATAGCCGCGCCTAATGTGGGGCCGACACAAGGTAGCCATACAAGCCCTAACAAAGCCCCGACGCCAAACTGGCCAAGGTTGCTGCCAGCCTTGGTACTGCCACCATTGAAGCGATTACTTAACGCAGACAGTTGAACGCTGATCCAATGTTCCAGCGGTTTAATCAGCAGTATGAGTGCAACCGCAATCAACATTGCTGCAGCCAGAAAACGCAGCGCATCGGTGTGCAAACCAAGATTAAGCATGATGAAGGTGAGTAAGGTGCCAGCCATTGAAAAAGCGGTTGCTAATCCGAGAGCCAGAAACCATGGGCCTGTGCGACCGCCTGTGGCTGCCGAGGACATCACTACAGGCACTAGAGGCCAGACACAGGGGGACATAATCCCCAATATTCCAGCGATGAATGCCAGAGGAATGGCGGTCAGTTCCAAGGTCATTTGACTTGTCCTGCGACGATCGCCTTGTTGAGCTCATGGGCAATCACGTCATAGCGGGTTTCTGCGACACTGAACCAGTGCTGTTTGTCGCCAACGTACAGTAATAGCGTGGACTGTCGTGGTGCACGAAACTCACTTACCCATTCTTTGTCTTTATCAAAGTCTACAACGAGGACATAGAACTCAGAATCTGGGTTTTCCGCCTGAAACTGACTGAGGGCTTGCTGTTGTTGTTGACAGGTCGGACACCAAGTGGCGTAAACATCGACCAATATGATTTTTCCGGCAGCTTGAAGCGACTCGAAGCGCTCTTGGGTGAAGGCTTCTTTACTGGCTGCAGTGGCTGTTAGGGAGAATATAGATAGAAGTGACAAGGTGACCAATATGAGTAGTTTTTGCATGGCTTATGTGTCCGTGGTGGTTGAGTGGTGGGCCGTTAGCCCTTTGATGGCGTCGCTAATGAGAGTGGGTAGTTGCTCTTCGACATTCTTACGCTGAGCAAAACCGCGAATACCAATAATTTGCACCTGCAGCTGCCTGGCAAGTATCTTGCTGTCCGTCTCGGCAATGAATTCTCCCCGCAACTTGGCCGCATCGAGTAGTAGGACAAAATAGTCCTCCATGGCCTGTAGAAGAGCATCAGCTTTACCAGCAACCACTCCACCTTGGTCTCCCATTTCCAGTAGGGTCTTCACGATTAAGCAGGCTCTGGAGGGACGCGAGCCTTGACTTGGAATCACTAGCTCAGACAGAAAGTATTCAAGCCCTGCTAGCAGCCCGTCTTTGCTTGATATCGCTGAATCTAGCTCTCCCACGAGTTGTTTGGCATAAAGGTCGAGCGCTTCGATATATAGCTGATCTTTATTTCCAAACGAATGATAAAGGCTGGCGGGGCGCAGCTTGAGCGCGGATTCCAGCATTTTCAGGGAGCTACCTTGGTAGCCATGTTCCCAGAAAATAGACATGGCTTTTTTTAATACCTCGCCTCTATCGAACGTTAGTGTGCGTCCCATGGACTCCCCTTGTCGATGTTTAGTGTCAGGTTGATGGTGACCAAGCATGTGCCGCAAAGACATCGTCTAGCGGAGTTTCGGCTATGTGGTTGATGTAGTTACTCATCACCTTTTGCGAAACAGTCAAAATCACTTCCATCATCTGTCTTGTTCCATAACCGGCCTGAACAAAAGCGTCTAAGTCTGCTTTGGATACCTTGCCACGTTCTCGAATCACCGATAGCGTAAACTGCCTGAGAGCCTCAAGTTTCGTGTCAAGCAGAGGGGTTCGGTTTCTTAATGCGTTGGTGATTTCTTTATCGACCCCCATCATATTGGCAATGCCAGTGTGAGCGGGTACACAGTAATGGCACTCGTGTTCCACATTGATTGTCTGCCAAACCACCGTCTTCTCATCGTCAGATAGGCTGCAATTCAGCACAAGTTCGTGCAGTCGCTGGTAGGCATCCAGTACATCTGGGGCTTCGGCCATGACGGCGTGGAGATTAGGGATCATCCCAAAACCTTGCAGAGATTTCTCCAGTAATGGGCGTGACTCGATTGGGGCGGATTTAAGATTGTGGAGCGTGAATATTGACATGCGTTATCTCCGACTATTCTTGAGTGATTGATCAAATATAGTGCTCAACGAGCAAGAGATCAAGGTCGTTTCCCTCAATTTGCGTTGCCAGATTAAGATCGTAAATACGCAAAACTATGACATGTAAGAAAAGAGGGTGTCGTGCGACAAACTAGCAGCAAGGATAAATATTCAAATTAATATTGGAGAAATTCATGCGTGCAACCCTGCCTTTGCTGGAAGTGACGGATTTTCCTGCCCTACAGCGCACCCCACTCGAAACCCTACAGGTGAATTTGGGTTATAAGTGCAACCAACGCTGCTTGCACTGCCATGTCAACGCGAGCCCTGATCGCACAGAGATGATGAGCAGAAAAACATTAGAGCTTATTCCTTCGGTACTTAAGGCCCGACAGATAAAGATACTCGATTTAACCGGTGGTGCGCCGGAGTTGCATGATGACTTTCGCTATTTGGTAACAGAAGCGAGGTCATTGGGAGTGCATGTCATAGATCGCTGTAATCTGACCATCTTATTTGAACCGGGGCAGGATGAGTTGGCAGAATTTCTGGCTGAAAATCGCGTCGAAGTTGTGGCCTCTCTGCCATGTTATTCCCTTGAAAATGTGGATAAGCAGCGTGGCAAGGGAGTCTTTAACAAAAGCATCGCGGGTCTTCAAAAGCTCAATCAACTGGGTTATGGCAAGCGAGGAAGCGGCCTATTGCTTAATCTGGTTTACAACCCTCAAGGACCATCTTTGCCGCCAGTTCAGCAAGAATTACAAGCTGATTATAAGCGTGAACTGTATGAACACTTCGGCATTGAGTTCAATGATCTCTACGCGTTAGCCAATATGCCTATTAAGCGGTTTGGTTCTACGCTGATTTCTAAAGGGCAGTTCCATGATTATATGAAACTACTCAAAGATAATTTTCATCAAGACAACCTTGCCCAAGTGATGTGTCGTTCGCTGGTGAGTGTCGATTGGCAGGGAGATTTGTACGATTGTGATTTTAATCAGCAATTAACGTTAGCCCTACCCAATACCGAACATCGTCATTTACGCGACCTTCTTGATACTGATTTAACCGGTGCAGCCATTCGAGTGGCAGATCATTGTTTTGGCTGTACGGCAGGTCAGGGCAGTAGCTGCGGAGGGGCGTTCTAGTGAAAAAAATCATTGTCATCGTATTGATCGCAATCTTAGTTGTCGGTTTTTTCTGGTTTGATCTCAATCAACTTCTGACCCTAAATGGGCTTAAAGATGGTCTGGTGCAGTTTGAAGAGTGGCGCGTCTCTGAGCCAATATTGGTTGGTGCTGCTTTTTTGCTGCTTTACGTTGCGGTTGCCGCACTCTCCCTACCCGGTGCTGCGGTCATGACGTTGGCGGCAGGGGCATTATTTGGTGTTTTATGGGGTACGGTAATCGTCTCCTTCGCTAGCTCAATAGGTGCAACAGCCGCATTTCTGGCATCCCGCTATTTGCTCAGAGATTCTGTGCAGAATCGTTTTGGCGAACGACTTAAGCCATTGAATGATGGTATCAGTAGTGAGGGTGCCTTTTATCTGTTTACTCTTCGTTTGGTTCCGGTGTTTCCGTTCTTTTTAATTAATTTACTGATGGGTCTAACGCCCATTCGGGCAGTTACGTTCTACTGGGTGAGTCAAGTGGGTATGTTGGCGGGTACATTGGTATATGTGAATGCCGGGACGCAAATCGCTCAACTCGATAGTCTTGCTGGTATCTTGTCGCCTGCGTTGCTAGCTTCGTTTGCGCTGTTAGGGTTGTTCCCACTGATTGCGAAGAAGCTGCTGGCGGTAATCAAAGCTCGCCGAGTTTATGCGAATTATAAAAAACCAGCGTATTTTGATCGCAATCTGATCGTCATTGGTGCTGGAGCGGGAGGCTTGGTCACCGCTTATATCGCGGCGGCAGTGAAGGCTAAAGTCACCTTGATTGAAGCTCATAAAATGGGTGGAGATTGTTTGAACTATGGCTGCATTCCCAGTAAAGCGTTAATTAAAAGTGCAAAACTGGCTCATCAGATGCGCCAAGCAAATCACTACGGCTTAGAACGCACTGAACCCGGTTTTTCCTTTCGTCAGGTAATGCAGCGGGTTCACGACGTGATTGCTCAGGTTGAGCCGCATGACAGTATTGAGCGCTACGAGGGTCTGGGGGTGGAAGTAATACAAGGTTATGCCAAGTTGATCGATCCATGGACGGTAGAAATACAGCGTAATGATGGTGAAATACAGCGCTTAACCAGTCGCGCAGTGGTGTTGGCTACTGGGGCAAAACCCTTCGTTCCCCCGTTACCGGGTATTAATGAAGTAGGTTATGTCACCAGCGATACCTTGTGGGATGATTTTGCCCAGTTAGAGCACGCGCCTAAGCGCTTAGTGGTATTGGGTGGCGGTCCCATTGGTTGTGAACTGGCTCATGCAATGGCGCGACTTGGCTCGCAGGTTGTGCAGGTGGAGCGTGGTGAACGTATTATGGCCCGTGAAGATGAGGAGGTTTCGCAACTTGCTTCTCAAGCATTGAAACGGGACGGTGTGACGATACTGACGAGTCATGATGCCGTGCGCTGCGAAAAGCAGGGCGATAAGAAGATACTGGTGGTATCTCATCAAGGTGAAGAAAAAATGATCGAATTTGATGTACTTCTCTGTGCCGTAGGTCGTGAGGCGAGATTGCATGGTTATGGTCTCGAAGCGTTAGGAATCAACACTCATCGCACCATTGTCACCAACGACTATCTGGAAACCCTCTACCCCAATATCTTTGCCGCAGGCGATGTCGCAGGCCCTTATCAATTTACTCATACGGCAGCCCATCAGGCTTGGTATGCAGCGGTCAATGCCCTGTTCGGTCAATTCAAGAAGTTCAGGGTCGATTATCGGGTTATTCCTTGGACTACATTTATTGATCCGGAAGTTGCTCGTGTGGGTCTCAATGAGCAGGAAGCCAAAGAAAAAGGCATAGCCTATGAAGTAACTCGCTATGATCTTGACGATCTGGATCGCGCCATTGCTGACGGCGCAGCCCATGGGTTTGTAAAAGTACTGACGGCACCTGGCAAGGATCGCATTCTGGGTGTCACCATCGTAGGTGAGCATGGTGGTGATTTATTAGCCGAGTTCGTCTTAGCAATGAAGCACGGGTTAGGCCTGAACAAGATTCTCGGTACTATTCATGCGTACCCTACATGGGCTGAGGCAAATAAGTATGCTGCTGGTGAATGGAAGCGTGCTCATGCCCCTCAGCGTGTTCTGGCGTGGTTAGAAAAATATCACTCATGGAGGCGCGGACGTGATCATTAGACAATGTATTCGAATGTTTATATTGGCTGCGCTCGCCGCGCCGATGGCTTGGGCCGACACACTTAAGATAAATGAATTTGATCATAGCGAATGGAATCAACTGTCGGCAGGGTACGTTCTTCCGATCAAGGAGGGTACAGCCACTGTCGTAGATTATCAGGGAATGAAAAATAATGAGGAGCGCCTGATACATTACATGCAAGCTGTCGCAGCTGTTACCAATACGCAGTTTAATCAATGGCCCAAGGCCGACCAATTGGCTTTTTTGATTAATGCCTACAATGCAGCGACGGTGGAACTGATTCTGACCGCCTGGCCTGACCTTGATTCCATCAAAGATATTGGAGGCCTCTTCAGTTCACCTTGGAGTAAAAAAGTTGTGTCGTTATTCGGCACGACACGGACGCTGGACGATGTTGAGCATAAATTAATCCGAGGCTCTGGACGTTATAACGATCCCCGCATTCACTTTGCGGTTAATTGTGCCAGTATTGGATGTCCGGCACTGAGAGCTGAAGCCTATGTAGGCCACAAGCTTGAACAACAATTAGATGAGCAAACTAGATTGTTTTTAAGTGATCGTACTCGTAATCGTATTGACGATGACGTTATACGATTGTCGTCCATTTTTAAGTGGTATCGCAAAGATTTCGAGCAAGGCTGGCAAGGTCTTAATCGGCTAGAGGACTTCTTACTCAAGTATGCTGATGCGCTGGGCATCTCGCCAGCACTCGCGGAAAAACTAAAAACCGGCAATGCCGACATTGAGTTTCTGGACTATGACTGGCGCCTCAATAAAAAATGAAACGTGCCGGGTAACGTCGACGAGCGTTCCGGTCAGTATCATAGTACCGATACTTAATGAAATTGAGTTGCTACCTGAGTTGATGGCGCACTTACAGCAATGGCAACGCAAAGGGTGTGAAGTATTGCTGGTCGATGGTGGTAGTCACGATGGCACGTTGGAGGCTGCCGAAGCCAATGGCTTCAGGGTTCTGCGGTCACCTTGTGGCCGTGCAAAGCAAATGAATGCCGGCGCCTCACGAGCCAAGGGTCTAGCCTTGGTATTTCTTCATGCCGATACAAGGTTGCCAGCCGATGCCGACAGACACATTGTAACCGCGCTGGAATTGCGTCCGTGGGGGCGCTTTGATGTCTACATCACTGGTCATCACTGGATGTTGTCGGTCATTGCATTCTTCATGAATTACCGCTCTCGATTGACTGGCATTGCCACTGGAGACCAAGCTATTTTTATAAGAAAAGACGCCTTCATACGTGTCGGGGGCTTTCCTGATCAACCCTTGATGGAAGACATTGAAATCTCAAAACGCCTTAAAAAGCATGATCATCCGGTGTGCCTGCGTTCACAAGTGGCAACCTCCGGGCGTCGTTGGTTGACTCGAGGTATTTGGTCAACCATTTGGCTGATGTGGCGATTACGTTTTGCCTATTGGCGAGGTGAGCCTGCCGCACGAATTGCAAGATTGTACGATTGAAGCCCGCTCGCATCGTTATTCTTGCTAAGGCTCCGTTGCCCGGACAAGCCAAAACCCGGCTAAGCCCTGCATTAGGAATTGAAGGAGCAGCCAATCTAGCAAAAGAGCTGTTGCGCCACTGTGTGAGCGAAGCGCTAGCCGCTGATATCGGGCCGGTGGAGTTATGTGTAACCCCCAGTGTGCATCATGCTATCTGGAGTGACATTGCCCTGCCAGAACCGCTGCAATGGTCTGAGCAAGGGACGGGGGATCTGGGGGAGCGAATGGCCAGAGCCACACAGCGGGTGGTCGCCCGAGGGGAATCCGTATTATTAATAGGTACCGATTGTCCTGATTTGACGGCGGTAAAACTACGCCAAGCGGCTCAGTTACTAACCGATTATCAAGCGTGTATGGTGCCCGTCAGTGACGGCGGCTACGCATTACTTGGTCTACAGCAATACCATCCGAGTCTGTTTGTTCATATGCCCTGGAGTACCGATACCGTAGCAAGCCTCACCCGCCAGCGTCTGTTTGATCAGGGCATAGAGCTGCAAACACTTCCCATGCTACACGACATTGATGAGCCATCAGATCTTCAATATCTTCCAGATACTTTCAAAGCGTTTGTTATTCACAACCATCCAGACACTCACGAGCTACTTCTGGGGGGGATGTAGAGGCACAGATGCACAAGTTATTTCAATATTTAAGTGTAAGAGTTCGAGCGCTGATTCGACCAATAAGAAATACGCTTAATCATGGCCTGTTCACGCAGTGAAAATATGGCCCTATTGTTGGAGTAATAAATGATGCATGACGTTGTACAGGATTATTACGGTAAACAGTTGCAAAGCACTGCCGATTTGAAAACCACCGCTTGCTGCGATGTAAGCAGCCTGCCTAGCTGGCTCAAGCCATTGTTGAGCCAGATCCATCCTGAGGTATTGTCACGCTATTACGGTTGCGGGTTGGTTTGCCCTCCCTTGCTGAAAGGTTGCCGAGTGCTGGATCTGGGTTGTGGCTCGGGCCGTGATGTTTATGCTCTGGCTCAACTAGTAGGGCCTGAAGGTGAGGTCGTCGGCGTTGATATGACCGATGAACAACTGGCGGTGGCACAAGCCCATCAGGGTTGGCATGAACAGGCATTTGGCTATGCAAACGTCCGCTTTCTTAAAGGGTATATTGAGAAGCTTGATGAGTTGGATTTAGAACCCGGCTCCTTCGATGTCATTGTGTCCAACTGTGTGGTTAATCTGTCTCCGGATAAAGCGGCGGTGCTCAATGGTGTGCAACGTTTGCTCAAACCGGGCGGTGAATTTTATTTCTCAGATGTGTACTCGGATCGTCGTGTGCCTGATGCGGTGCGCAATGATTCGGTATTGTATGGTGAATGTCTGGGCGGTGCCTTGTACTGGAATGACTTTTTGCGCTTGGCTATCGCGGCGGGGTTCAACGACCCCCGGTTGGTAGAAGACAGGCCGCTGGAAATCACCGATCAGACACTGGCCCAACAGACTGGTAATCTACGCTTTTTCTCAGCGACTTACCGCTTATTCAAATTAAACGGATTGGAAAGTGCCTGTGAAGATTATGGTCAGGCCGTGATTTATCAAGGAACGGTGCTCAATAATCCTCATCAATTCTTGCTGGACAAACATCATGCCATTGATACTGGCCGAGTTTTCCCTGTATGCGGCAACACTTGGCTTATGCTGAAAGAGACGCGGCTTGCTGAGCACTTCACCTTCATCGGCGATTTCAGCGAGCACTTTGGATTCTTTGAAGGTTGCGGAACGTCGATGCCCTTTGATGGGGTCGCTGGCTCCGTGGATTCATTCCCATGCTGCTAAACACTCTACTGTTAATGACCTTTGTTAGTTTGGCAAGTTGGGCACAAGCGGCGGATGAGCCTCTTGTCAGTGAGTATTTATGCATGAATGGCTGAATCACGAACCGCTACTACGTTTAATTCCCTTTGCCGCTATCTTTCTGGTCATGGTTGTCTGGGAAATACTATCTCCACGGCGAACATTGAGTATCAATAAAAGCTATCGCTGGTTTAATAACCTCGCCATGGTTCTGGTTAATAGTATGGTGCTGCGCTTTATCTTTCCCGGAGCTGCGGTAGGCGTTGCTGTCTGGGTGGAGTCAGAACGCTGGGGGTTGATGAATTATTCGCCGCTATTGGATTGGCCGCTATGGATAAATGCAATAATTGGATTGGTCTTATTAGACTTTATTATTTGGTTGCAGCACCTTCTGTTTCACAAAACACCAGTATTGTGGCGCTTGCATCGAATGCATCACGCCGATCAGGATATCGATGTGACGACTGGATTGCGTTTTCATCCGCTGGAAATCATCCTGTCGATGGTTATTAAAGTGGCCGCTATTTTGATATTCGGTGTGCCAGTTGTTGCGGTATTTTTATTCGAAGTTTTATTGAATGCCACGTCGATGTTCAATCATGGAAATGTATACATCCCTAAACGACTTGATCGTATACTGCGTTGGTTTATCGTCACGCCCGACATGCACCGGGTCCATCATTCTTGGCATCAGGATGAGACTAATTCAAATTTTGGTTTTAATTTGCCGCTGTGGGATCGATTATTGGGAACATACAAAGATCAACCACGGGATGGCCACCATAAGATGACCATTGGTATTAACCAGTTCCGAGCGTATGAAGACCTTCGCATTGATCGTCTGTTATTACAGCCTTTTTCTAACACGGATGATTTGACGTGATGTTAACGAAATCGATTATTGAATGTTGCCCGCACCATTGCTGATTTAGCCGAAGCCGAGCATATCGAGAAAATTCATCTTATGGAGGCGTTAGGCTATCGCAGTTTGGATCGTTATCGGCAGGCTGGGTAATGTATTTGTATGTTGATCTGACGGCGTCATAGTCGAAAGTTGCGTTCTACCGAGACTCGACCAAACTAAAAAGACACTTCATCTTTTTTTGTAGCGTTGGAGAACTTGATGCGTGATTCTGGTTCGGTAAAGCAATTGATTATTTTCTTGGTGGTAACGGCCGTTATCGTTGCCGGTATGGTGTATTACCACAAGGTAACGCCTAGCCCTTTTGATGGGAAGGCCTTCTTCGGCGAGAGCCGTGCTGTTCCTGTTGTACCCTTACCCGTAACGCCTAAAACAGGCATTGTTGTCCAGACCTCTCGCTCATAACCAGCTCGCCATCTATTCGTTCGATGAGGTGATCGAGAGACATAGGTTGGGCGTACAAAAAGCCTTGAACTCGGTCACAGCCAAGAGCATGAATGACTTCTAAGCATTTGCTGTCTTCTACACCTTCTGCCGTTGTTTCTAACCCTAAACGTCGAGCCAAATAGAGCATAGAGCTTACAATATGGGTTTGCGGGCCGTCAGAGCCTAAGGGTGTTACAAACGCACGATCGAGCTTGATACCTGTTAGTGGTAGCTCATTCAGGTGCGATAGTGACGAGAATCCCGTACCAAAATCATCCAATACGATATGTACCCCAGCCTGTTTTAGCGTGCGCAAATTTAATAGTGATACGCTCGCATCCAGTATCATGGCGGTTTCGGTCAGTTCTAACTCTAAACATGAAGAAGGCACGCCGTGCTTTTCAAGTAAGTCGAACACCTTGTCGGCGTAATCAGGATCGGCAACCTCGGGGAAGGACACATTCACCGCCATGCGTAATGAGTGGCCGCGCTCAGTGAGTCGATGCCATGCTTTTAACGTTTCGTTCAAGGCCCATAAGCCTAAAGTGCGAATTAAGCCTGCCATTTCAGCATCGCGAATAAATACCGTTGGCGGCACTATGCCTAATTCGGGATGCAGCCAACGTAATAACGCTTCTGCACCGACCAACTTGCCGCTCGCGGTTTCAAACTGTGGCTGAAATTCGAGGTAAAACTCTTTGCACCTTAGTGCGCGGATTAAATCGGATACCACCAAACTCTCGGAGGTACTGAGCGCGCGCGTGCCAATGCCACTTTGCATCATGCGTTTAAGTTCAATTTGCTGCACACAGGCCTGTAATGTTTTACCTAGATCGTTATAGCTAAGGAGCACCAAGGGGGTGCTGAGGAAGGATGTCCACAAATAGGCACTGTCGTCTTCGTATGAGGCAAGCCATGATTCTGCCAATATCGCTTGCTGAGCACTCACTACCACAAACTGGTCATCCAGTAATTTACCAATCAATGCGTCAGTCGGTGCATTCGAGCGCAGGCGATGTTCAAACGCTTGCTGGGTGGCAAAACGCAGTTCGGCACTATCGCCAGAGGCTGCGGGCCGCCAGCGGCAGCTCACTACTTGCAAAAACAGGTCAGGTTGCTTCTCTAAGCGGATGCGTAATTGGCGTAAGAAGATTTGGCGCGTGAGTAGTGGGCATTGCAATCCAAGGGCACTGGTACGTAAATCTTCTAAGCCATGACCTATCGTTGTCGATGAGAGTCGATCTTCATCCAGCCACACGCTCGCATCGGGATAATAAGCGCGCTCCGTTGAGCGACCTATGATTAAGCAGGGATGGTGGCTGCTCATTTCTTGAATGCGATCACGTAAATAGGGTGAATCATGAGGTGCCATCACGATAACCATATGGCCACTTGGAATCGGCATAAAGGCATCAAACATGCCACTACGAATGGGATGTGCGGCGGCTCCTGGTTGCTCGCTCAACCATTGAATCAAGGTTGAGGATACAGGACGTTCAGTCCCCAAAACCAAGAGATCGAGTATAGGCCGGTCTGGTAGCGACACCATAAGAAAACAATAAAACCATAGGTAAATTGAAGGCTCCTATATGTATAGGTCATTAGCGCGACTCTTGCTGTTGGATTGCGAAAAAATATGAAAACACGAAAGGTGCTGGGTCGTTTTTGCTGCGAAATGTCAGGTCTTGTTGCTAAAGGAACCATTTAATCACCGTCGATAACTGCTAAAATCTCCGGCCCAGAGAGAGGTAAGTCCGTGGTCGATCTAAATCAACTCAATCCCCGCCAGAAAGAAGCAGCCAAGTACATCGACGGGCCACTGTTGGTGCTAGCCGGTGCGGGTTCGGGTAAAACCAGCGTGATCACGCGTAAGATTGCCTATCTTATTGGTGTTTGCGGCATTAAGCCGCACCACATCGCGGCGGTGACCTTTACCAATAAAGCCTCGCGCGAGATGAAAGAGCGTGTCAGCACGATAGTTGGTAAGGGCGGAGCTAAGGGGTTGACGGTCTCTACCTTTCATAACCTGGGGTTGAACATCATCCGTTTCGAGCACAAAACAGCAGGCTACAAACCCGGCTTTTCCATTCTCGACCAAGATGATTGCAAAGGCATCATCCGTGACGTTATGCACCGTGAGCACGGTGACGACGGCGATATGCTCGACATGATTCAGAGCGCCATTTCCAATCTCAAGAACGACCTCATCACCCCTGAGCAAGCCGTCAATAGAGCGCAAAATCAGCAAGATTCATTAATTGCGCAAACCTATTCTGTATATCAGCGCATGTTGAAGGCCTACAACGCGGTCGACTTCGACGATTTGATCATGGTGCCAACCGTGTTGTTTATGAACAATCCTGAAGTATTAACGCGCTGGCAGAAGAAAATTCGCTATTTGCTGGTGGATGAGTATCAAGACACTAACACCAGTCAGTATGAGCTGGTTAAGTTACTCGTGGGTCATCGTACCGGTTTGACTGTGGTCGGGGACGACGATCAGTCGATTTATGCTTGGCGTGGCGCGAAACCAGAAAACTTATCCTTGCTGAAGAAAGATTTTCCGACGCTGAAAATCGTTAAGCTAGAGCAAAATTACCGCTCCACCGGTTTGATTCTTAATGCCGCTAACCGTGTGATTGATAACAATCCACACGAGTTTGAGAAAAAACTCTGGTCGGATATGGGCTACGGCGATCCGATTAAGATTCTTAAATGTCGCAACGACGACGTTGAGTCCGAGCGCATCGCGACAGAAATTGTTGAGCGCCGCTTGCGTTATGGCTGCGGCTATAAAGATTTTGCCGTGCTGTACCGTGGTAATCATCAATCGCGCAATATCGAAATGAAATTGCAGGCCTACCAGGTGCCTTACAAAATCAGTGGTGGCCAGTCATTTTTTGGCCGCAATGAAATTAAAGACATTATGGGCTATTTACGCTTAATTATTAATCCCAGCGATGACGCGGCTTTTTTGCGCATTATTAATACCCCCCGGCGCGAAATTGGTCCGACCACGATTGAAAAGCTAAGCGAATACGCCGCCATGCGTGGCACCAGTATGTTGTCGGCCACCACTGAGATGGGGCTTGAACAGTTGCTTATGCCGAAGGCGCTGGATCGCTTGCGTCGGTTTGGCCATTGGCTTGAGGGGATTACCCGTAATGCCTATACCGATGATCCGGTGGCGGCGATTAAAGAAATGATTAGCGACATTGATTACGAAAGTTATTTATTGCAAAACTCGGGTACGCCCAATCAAGCCGAACGGCGGATGAAAAACGTGTGGTTTTTGATTGATTCGATTAACAAGATGATTTCGAAAGCCGAAGAAGAAGGTGATGAATGCACCATCGAAGATGCCGTCGGACGTTTGATTTTGCGCGATATGATGGAGCAGCAAGCGCAAGAAGACGAAAGTGATCAAGTGCAATTAATGACCTTGCACGCATCGAAGGGCTTGGAATTTCCCCATGTCTATATCATGGGCATGGAAGAAGAACTCATGCCGCATCGCAATAGCATTGAAGCGGACACCATCGAAGAAGAACGCCGTTTAATGTACGTAGGTATTACCCGTGCAAAACGTACCTTAACCCTGACCTATGCAGCAAAACGCCGCCAGTATGGTGAAGCGGCTTCGACTACGCACTCGCGCTTTTTGGATGAATTGCCGCCAGATGACGTTGTTTGGGAAGGTAAAACCGAAACCAGCGCTGAAGAACAAAAGCAACGCGGGCAAGAAACACTGAGCAGTTTGCGCAATATGCTGGCTGACTTTTAGTTGGCGGTTGTTGAATTACCGAAACTGCAATCGGTTTACTTATATAGCCAAACTTTGTTACTGATCCCTGCCAGTTCGTTATCGACCACCACACTCGCAGCATCTAGGGCAACATCATGTACAGCACCGTTAGCAATCACTTCGTAGCGGACGGTTGTTTTTTCTCCGGCTTTTAGGCTCGCAAGCGTATGTTCCCATAACAAGCGTTGGTCATTGGCTTCGCCTTGATAAAGCGTAAATCCTTCACCTTGGCCGGAAAAATCCCTAGGGTCGAGGCTGTCTTTGATAAGCAACCCTTTGGCCATTGCGTTGCCGACGTTGGTGAGAGTTAAAGAAACGGTAACTGGGCCCTCTTTTACTGGATTTGGCGTTAAGGTTTTGTGAATGCGCACATTCACCGGCGCCATAGTGTAGAGCATGGTGAGTGGCGAAGTGTATTGCCCTCGCGCGAATAAAATATACGACGGCAGTATGCCGTCGTTCTCAATTAACGGCGGTGTGGCTTTCATTAGCGGGCTGCCACCTTCGGGTAGGGATACGGCAACATTCACCGACTCAACGGCGTTTTGTGGCAAATCACCATTCATCAAAATGGTCAGATCAACCACCGCTTTTTGAATATGGCCGCGTTGACCACGGTATTGAACGTCCGGCGCCACCGCTACGGTCGCTGTATTGCCACGCGTTAACGTAATTGGTTGGCTATCACCGCCACGAAATCCAATCGTACCAGTAAAATTTTTTTCGGAGCTATTGGTAATGGTGAGTGTGATGTCTGTGGTTGGGGCTGCGCCATCTTGCAAGGCTATTTTGCCTTCCATGTGGGTAATAATGATGCCTGCTGGGCCGACGTCCATGGTGGATATTTTTTGCTCAAGAGCCAAGGTGCTAGCACTGACACAAACGCTAACCAAGCAGCCCAATGTAGGTAACCAATTCATATTCATTCCTCTTTAAGCTGGGCTTATGGCGCGACGTCTTGGTAGTAACCTTGATCGCTCCAAGCATTGCTGTTGCTGCGTCCGCCGGGATAATTTTGCGTATTATTTTTTAAGTCTTGGTGATTTAGGTCGGCGGTTCCGCGCGGCCCATGTTCTTCGTTCCAACCGTAATAGCTTTGGTGAGCATCCCAAGTATGGGTTCCCAGCCAGCGGTTTATGGTGCCGTAATCCATTAGGCGAAATGCGCCTTGGTAAAGCACCACGTTGTATTCGTGGCTAACCGCATTGTCAATCACATCCCAGATAGCCCATGGCGCGAAGCCTAAGGCACGCAGGAGAGCGGCGCGTAAAATTGCATGGTCTTCGCAGTCGCCCATAAAGTCATCCGACGAACTGACGTTATTTAAGGCCCCGGAGATGGTTAAGGTTAAATCGGCAGGCTGTGGAAAGTCCCAACCCGGGGAATAGGATTCATAGCCGTTATCGACAAATACTTGGCGGTTGAGTTCGTCCGAGCGCCAGCTCATATGCTGAGAAACATAGCGTGCAACGGCTTCCACCATATGATCGGCGGTGGCTAATACTTGAGTGGTAGTTAAGCCTCGGGCGTTGGCGTATTCGATAATCGCGTTCTGGGCATGGGTATGAACAACGGCTTTGTCTAAACGATAAAGATTCGGCCCAGTTTGTTCAGTACTGCTATTGGGGTAACCCATGTTGCTACCGGAAGGAATGGTATAGCGGTAATGACCTTTAGGATTGGCAATATAAAGAGATCCTGTGTTGGTTTTTACACCATGGTTGGAATGTGCATACACTTTATATGGCAGCATCACATTGCTGAATATGGGATAGGGGCCGCCGCTATATTCTAACGACGAGGCACTGGTGGAGGCGACGATACTGCCACCAACTTCCAGTTCAAGCAGGCTGATATTACCTTTCACGCTGCCTTTGCTGGCGTTAAAAACAATGCTCTTATCAGCATCGGGATGAATCAAATTGGTTTGTACGCTGGGGCTGCAGCCTGAGAGTAGTGCAAGGCTACCCAATAGCATGCCGATAAGACCCGTCGTCGGCTTCAAGTTCATGGCAACTTTCTCCTTGGCAGCATTGCTGCTGCAGTCCCTGCCTTCATGGGTTGCGATACTTAGGTTATCTATTCACTCGCCGCTCAGGACAGGGAGTGTGCAAGGTTAGGGCAAAGGTAAGCAAGTTAGATGGAGAAAAATTTGATGTAAAATGCAGCAAATTAGACAGAAACTTGCCGCGCGCGCGATAGCTGGCCGAGCTGGGCTTGGCCAACGGCGCTAATGTTGCTCAAGCCAGCGCCTTTCTTCTTCTGGCGTTAAGCGCTCAGCACCGAAAGTAACATCGTTAGCCGATGCTGGTTGATAGTCTGTGGTGGTGTCGTTGAGTGTTTTAATGTCCCATTCATGATGTCGCCAGCAGCCGATTAACGTATCGGAGCCTTCAGCGCGATGCAGCATTAATTCGCGACAGATTTCACCGTTACTCGTGCGCCAACTCCGTACCAACTCGGCACGAGAATCATCATAGCTGCGAATTTCACCGCTACTCAGTTCCGACAACAGAACTCGCTCTTGTGCATAAGGTGATGTGATTGTGGCATGGCGCCATAGTACTCCGACCGCTAATAAAACACTGGCGGCGATGGCTAAGCTGGCAATGCGAGTGATCAGCGGTTTCTTCGTTGGCAAGGTGACGACCTTGTTGGCGGTGAATGTCGCCGAGTTAATTAGGGGTGCCGAGTTAATTAAGTCGATTAAGGCGCTATTATCAGCTAGTTCATCGACGCTGTTAAAATAGTCTCGAGCGAGTTCGTCGGCGGCCCGCAAGGCATCCACGCGTAGCTGCAGCTCAGCCTTGACAGCGATGTCCTTGGCGCATTGCTGGTATTCACTCGGTGATAGCTCGTTATCTAAAAATGCAGATAATTGCTCATCGCTGTAATTGGTCATTGCTCTTCCCCCTTAAATATCGCCAACGCTGCGGCTGAGTTGCTGACGTGCGCGGGTTAAACGGCTCATTACCGTACCAATCGGCACGTTAAGAATATCGGCGGCTTCTTGATAGCTGCGACCTTCGACAGCCACTAAGTAGAGCACTGAGCGCATTGCCTCATTCAGCTTTTGCATATGAGCCTGAACCTTGTTCAAGGCAGCGTTAGCGCTATGCACTTGTTCAGTTGACAGCGTTTGCTGCTCATAATCCTGTTCTTCATCCCACGTTTCGCTAGGTTTTTGTTTACGCATGGTATCGATCCAATAGTTTCGACATAAACGGTATAACCAGCGATCAAAATGGCTATCGACTTGGTATTGTTGCCACCGATTGAGCGCGCGTTCAACCGATGCCTGCAAGAGATCCTCCGCATTTTGCGGATGTGATGTTAGGGCGTAGCAATAGCGCCGCAATGCTGGCAACGCTGCAATCAGTTGTTGGCGAAAAGCCGACTCGCTTGTATTCATGTTTGTAATAACGCCTGTTAATGGGCTTTATTCCCATGTTGTGAAATAAAAATGCACAACTTTCGTTATAGTGACGAACGCCGCCAAGTTTGTACCGAGGAACTTCATGAAACGCAACACCGCCATTTGCCGCCATTTGATTGTTGCTAGCTGTCTGTTCTTGGCGGCTGGCTATGTGTGGGCGGATGACGATGCAGAAGAAGCGCTAGAATTATCCGTGACGACAGAAATTGAGCGTGAAGATGAAGACGACATCTTTGAGCGTTCTGAGCGTGACATTGAGAGTTCGCTTGAAGCGCAATTTGAAGAGGCTGACGAATTAGAAGATGAACTGGAAGAGCGCTTAGAGCATATGTTCGAGGATCGCGGAGATGATGATTTCATCACCCAAGGTATTGAGGATCACATTCACCAACTGTGGCAATTCGAAGAAATGTTGGACGAAAGTGGTTTTCCTGCCTTACCAGAACAAGCCATCGCCCTGCTAAGTGAGCAAGAATTAAACGATGTCAAAGCAAGTGGCGCGGATATTATCGCTACTGAAGTTATGACGGAATTAGGTGGAATTTTAGTTACCTTCGGCGATTCGCGTGTAGTGCCACCAAAAGACTCAGATAGTAATCATTTATATGGGCTGGACGGGACAACGACGCCATCTTCAATATCGACTCCTGTGCCGACGTTGGCAAAGATGATGGGCATATCGGCTCCGGTATCACAGCCGGTTAAAATTGGTTTGATGGATTCTCACATTCAGGAAGACCACCCCTGTTTCGCCGGTGTGCAAATTCATCAAGCGTCGTACTACCCACCGGAGGCTCAGAATGACGATCTTCATGGTACGGCGATGGCGTCGATCTTAGCGGGCCGAGCCGACTGCGCTGCGCCCGGTATATTGGCGCAGGTGGAAATCAATAATGCCGTCGTGTTTGCGCGCTCGGATAGTGGTTTGGTCGTCGCAACGGCGGCCGATATCGTCGCTGGATTGAATTGGTTATTGGCGCAACAAGTGAATGTGATTAACTTATCTTTGTCTGGACCTCCGAATCGAGTGTTAGAAGAAGCCTTAAATCGTGTTCATGATCGCGGCGTGGTCATCGTTGCCTCGGCTGGCAATGATGGCCCCGCTGCCTTTCCTCGTTATCCGGCGGCGTATTCTAGTGTGGTGGCCGTGACCGCGATTGATGCCGCTTTGAATATTTATTGGCGTGCTTGCCAAGGTAATCATCTGGCCTTCGCTGCTCCTGGTGTTGCGGTTCGAGTTGCTGATGCAAGCACAGGACGCGAACAAACAATGGACGGCACCTCGGTTGCTGCGGTATTTGTTGCCGCTGCATTGGCGTTAGAACAGAGTGACAGCGCAGATAAAGTAGAGCGTATGGAAGTTCAGGCCAAAGATTTAGGCGCTCGTGGAAAAGACACTATTTTTGGTTACGGGCTACCACAACTTAAAGTAGTTTTCGACTGACTGGAATGATCGTAAAGAAGGACTTAACCCTTGCGCGTGAAAATCTTATTGGGACCAATACAAACCGCCTTCATGTTGGCGGTTTTTGCCGTTTCGGCGCAGGCGGAATTCAGCGCCGAATTGGCTGCAGGCTTAGAATACGACAGCAATGTGGCCGTCGATTCTATCGACAGTACGTCCGGCCTTGGCGATTGGTCGAGAAACCTTACTGTGGCACTTGGGGCGAGTGGCCGTTGGCCGGCCAATTGGGAGTGGAGTGGCCGCTACCAAGGTTACGACAGTCAGTGGCAAAACTACTCGCAATACGATACCCAAATGCACACCGGCCTTGGCAAAGTAACGTACAAATCCTCACATTTTATTAACGAGTTAGCGGGTGTTTATGCGCAAGCGGATGTGAATGGCCAAGCGTTTTTAACCATGCAGCGCATCAGCCCAGCAACGGGATCTTTTATGGGTCGGCAGTGGTATTGGCGGGCGCAATATGACCGCACGCAAAAGCAGTTTGTCGATTACCCATTACGCGATAGCGATGGCGATGCGGTGGGATTCTATCTTTATCGCTTTCTCGATAAAACCCGCCATTTTATCAGTGCTAATGTGCAATTGAAGCGCGAACAAACCCCAGATGATATTTATCAATATCAAGGCGGTATTGTGCGCTTGGGATGGAAACGGGCCTGGCAAGTTGGAGCCGATACCTTAAGCACACAGATTAAGGCTCGTTATGAAATGCGCCAATACGATGGCATTCGCAGCGATATTCTCGCCGCGCGCCATGATGACAAAATCCGTTTAAGTGCCGATCTTGATTGGCAAATCACACCGCGCTGGAGCGCCCAGTTCGAGTTGATTCGCGACTGGAATGAATCGAACCTCCAAGCCGCGGATTACAAGCAATTCCGCATTAATAGCGGAATACGCTGGCGCTACTGAGTTACTCCACCGTCACACTTTTGGCCAAATTCCGCGGTTGATCGACGTCCGTGCCTTTGATCACGGCTACGTGGTAGCTAAGCAACTGCAGCGGCAGGGTATACACAATCGGTGCAATAACCGCGTCGCAATGCGGTACTTCCATGACCTTCATATTGCGCTCTGGGCGAATATAGGCGGCTTCGTCAGCGAATACGAAGAGCTCACCGCCACGGGCGCGCACTTCTTCAATATTCGATTTTAATTTTTCTACCAAGTCGTTATGCGGTGCTACCACAACAATCGGCATCTCGGCGTCGATTAAAGCCAGTGGCCCATGTTTTAACTCACCGGCGGCGTAGGCTTCAGCATGTATGTAGCTGATTTCTTTTAGCTTTAGTGCGCCTTCCATCGCAATCGGGTATTGATCTCCACGGCCTAAAAATAGTGCGTGGTTTTTCTCGGCGAAGTGTTCAGCCAGTTGTTCGATTGCTGGGTCCATGGATAGGGCTTTTTCTATTAAACCGGGGAGCAAGGTCAGTGCATTGGCGATATTTTGTTCAGCGGCCGCCGTTAAGCCGCGACCACGGCCTAGTGCAACGGTTAACAGCAGGAGGGCAACGAGTTGAGTGGTAAAGGCTTTGGTTGAGGCAACACCAATCTCGGTACCTGCTCGAGTTAACAGCGCCATATCGGATTCACGTACTAGGGATGAGCCAGGCACGTTGCAGATGGTAAGCGAACGAGTAAAACCGAGTTCCTTGGCTAAGCGCAGGGCGGCGAGGGTGTCGGCCGTTTCGCCACTTTGCGAAATGGTTACTAACAGGCTATTTGGGCGTACAACCGATTTGCGATAACGAAACTCTGAGGCGATTTCGATATTGCAGGCAATACCTGCCAGCTCTTCAATCCAGTAACGGGCCGTCATACCGGCGTGATAGCTAGTGCCACAGGCGATAATTTGTACTTGGTCGATATCGCTTAAATCGCCCAGTGCTTCGAGATTGAGTTTCCCGCCCACTAAGCGACCTTCGAGGGTATTGGCAATGGCGGTTGGTTGCTCGTAAATTTCTTTCAGCATGTAGTGGCGGAATTCACCTTTGTCGCCAGCATCGTGCTCAACCGTGGTTTCGGTGGCGGTGCGCTCCGTAGGTTCATTACCGGCGTCGAAAATACGTACCCCCGAACGGGTGATCTCAGCAACATCGCCTTCTTCGAGGTATGCAAATTTACGCGTCACAGGTAGCAGGGCTAATAAGTCGGAGGCGACAAAGTTTTCACCAATGCCGTAGCCAATCACGAGTGGGCTACCTGAGCGCGCGACGATCATGCGCTCTGGGTCGTTGCGGTCGATCACCACCATGCCGTAAGCGCCTTCGAGTAAGGTGCGGGCGGCCATAACGGCATTGAGCAAACGGTTGTCACCACTGGCATCGCGCAACTCACGTTCAACGATGTGAGCGATCACTTCTGTGTCGGTTTTCGAACTGAATACATAGCCTTGGCTTTGCAGCTCGCGGCGCAGGCGTTCATGATTTTCGATAATGCCATTGTGTACGACGGCAATGTCACCGGATACGTGCGGGTGAGCGTTGGCTTCGGAAGGTTCGCCGTGAGTCGCCCAGCGCGTATGCGCAATGCCAGTACCGCCGGGAACCGGTTCGGCATCAATCGCCTCTGCCAGTGATTGAACCTTGCCCATGCGGCGCACCCGCACTAGCGCTTGAGCAGGGTTGATAATCGCGACACCGGCGGAGTCGTAACCGCGATATTCTAGACGGCGCAACCCTTCCAATAGGATTTGAACTACATCTCGTTGTGCCACGGCACCGACGATTCCACACATATTATTCGTCTCCGGTTTTATTCTGAGATACAGTCGTGTCGGCAATAATGACCTCGACACCATGCTGCTCAATGTGAGTTTTGGCGTTTGCGCTTAAGCGCTTATCGGTGACCAAAACGTCGATCTGACGCCATGGAATTTCTAAATTGGGTATACGACGGCCGACTTTGTCAGCCTCCGCCATAACAATGATCTGCTTCGCCGACTCTGCCATCACTTGGCTTAAGCCCAGTAATTCGTTAAAGGTACTGGTACCTCGTTCTAAATCAATGCCGTCGCAGCCAATGAAGAGTTGGTCGAAGTCGTATGAGCGCAATACTTGTTCGGCAATTTGCCCTTGGAAAGAGTGCGTTTGCGCATCCCAAGTTCCGCCAGTCATTAGTAATGTCGGTGCTGGCGTTAGGGCTAGCACGGCATTGGCGGTGCGCATCGAGTTGGTCATCACCACAAGTTGGCGATAGCGACTGAGATGGGAAATCAACGTTGTCGTTGTACTGCCAAAATCGATTAGGATGCGGGTGTCGTCACTAATCAATCGAGAAGCTGCCTGTCCAATTGCTAACTTTCGATTCGAAACTTCAGAATCGATTCCATCGTTTCTTGTCTCGGCAGCGAAAGAGGGAACGGCCCCTCCGTAACGTCGAACGAGCTTGCCAGATGCTTCTAAAGCGCTAAGGTCTTTACGAATAGTCACTTCAGAGGTATTTAGTTGGTGTGATAGCTCGTCTACTTGAACGCGGCCGTGTTCGGCTAAGCGTTGTAGAATTTGCTCACGACGAGTAATCGTAGGGCGACGAGTCATTAATAAGGTTTCGTTTCGAAATTTATTTAAGAAAAATAATCAAAACGAAACTAAATGGCAAGCCTTGTTTTCATTAGCCGCGCTGGCATTGGTTTCGGCCTTCTTTTTTAGCCTTGTAGAGCGCTTTATCGGCTCGGTCAAATACCGTTTCGCTGGCTTCAAGGGTGTGGAATTCACTAACACCAAATGACATGGTGATAACAAGGCGCTCACTGCGAAAGTTGAATGGGCAGGCTTCTATTTTGCTGCGCAGCTTCTCGGCAACACTCATTGCTTCTTGAGCATTGGTTTCTGGCAATAAGATGACAAATTCTTCGCCGCCGTAACGGGCAATAAAATCCATAGTACGTAAGTTTTTTCTCAGGGTGGATGCCAATAGTTGTAGCACTTTGTCGCCGGCGAGATGGCCATAATCGTCATTGATGCGTTTAAAGTAATCAACATCCGCAATAATAATCGACAGCGTTCCCCCCATACGTGAACGACGCGATAGCTCCTCGTCCAGCCGCACTTGATATGCCCCACGATTGGGCAGTCCGGTAAGATGATCTTGGGTTGCCCGAGATTTTTGATCTTCAATGATCTGGCGTGCTTGTGAGGCCTCGGTCTCCATTTCGTTGAGCCGTGTTTGCATTACTTGCAGTTGTTCGGCTAAACGTTGCTCGCGCGCAATCTCGCATTTTTGATAATGCTCCATGGCTTGCACTATGAGAGTGAGGTGATCCCGAATACTCGACCCCAACTCACCTAAATCGCCGAGTCCGTTAACGACTGAACGGATATCGGCAATTTGCTCACGTACCATGCTTTCTAAGCCATGGCGGGCTTTTTCGCGGTCACTCTGACCGGTATTGGCATCCGATACCATTAACTGAATGGCTTGTAAGCGCTGATCAAGGCTTTGTAAAAAGCGCTCAAATTCCTCCTGCCCACTACCAAGGCAGTCGAGCAAAAACTGCGACGTATCTTCTAACAGTGGAACGAGTTCATACCAATTGAGGCCGCTGTTTAGGCGCTCTTGTAACGCGGTTAAGCGAGTTTCAAGACGCTCTGGAATCACTAGATGAGATAACAAGTTGCCTAAGGTATCGGCAACGTCTGTAGCAATATGCGAAAAGCCCGGTTCTTGTTTGGCGGTGCTCTCGTCTGCTGCTATTTCTTCAGCGAGTGCTGGTTCCTCCACTTTTTCTTGAGGCTTTAACCAACGTTGCCACCAAGCGGATGACTTAGCGCGTTCATCGTAGCCTTCAAGGGTTGCTACGGCGGATAGAATATCGCTCCAAGCTTTTAGTTGGCTAATGTAGCCTGCCCAAGTACTAAGATCTTTGGCGGTGGATTTACGTACCTCACGTATTTTTTTTAGCAGTTCTTTTGGCAGTGGGCATTGCAACAGTTTATCGGCGACTGCGTTTAACTCGTCCGTTAGCAGACTTGCTTGAGCTTCATTTTGGTTTTCAAAGTGGCGCACAACTTTTTCCAGCTCATCCATGCTGTGGTTTAACCTTAAGCCGTTACCTTTCATGGTTTCTCTTAGGTTGCCGAGTGCGGAGTCGACATTTCCGGCTTGGCCTTCGGCCAGCAACGACACCATTAACAACCCACGACGAAGCTGATCGCTACGATCTTCCGTTGATGTTTTAAGTTTTTCGTGTTCGTCGAGTAAATTTAGGTACTTATCACGCCAACGGCGCGCGGCATCCGCTTCCGATCCAGCAATCATTCAATGCCCCTAGTCAGTTACCGTGTGGTATTAACGTAAGTATAGATAAGAATTTGTGAAGTGCAGGGTGACTGACGGCCGGAAAGTTACACTGGAAGGATGATTTTTGCCGCTATCGGTAGGTGATCGGAAAGTGGGTGATCTATAACCGCGATGCGGCCTATCTTTAGGCTGTTGCTGTTAAAATATAATCAATGGCGCGATTGGGATGCCCGCTGGGATGGGTCAGTAGATGTGGTGCCAGCGGATGTAAGTTTAAGATTTGGGAGGGCGCTGTGTGGCCGGAGCCGCAAGCTTCCCACAGCCTTTGGAGCTGTGACAAACTCACGGGGTGTAACGCGTTCAGTCAACCTTATAGGCCGTTGCGCTCTTTGTTGATCAAGTAATCTGCGACTTCAAGCATCTCTTTCTGACCGCCGGCAGAGGTGGCATCAACGACGTACTTACCGTTAATGATCAAGGCAGGTACACCGCTAATTTGGAAAGAACGTATGCGCTTATCGCCACGATTCATACGAGTTTTAACGGTGAAGGACTCATAGGTTTTGTCAAAATCTTCGGCGCTAACACCGGCTTTTTCCATCAAAAAAGCGCGCTGATCTTCGCGGGTGACTAAGCGTACTTTCTGCAAGTGGATGGCATCGAAAATACTGGTATGAACTTGTGGCAGTACGCCCAATGCATCGGCGGTGTAGTACATCTGTGCATGAGAAACCCAAGTGCGGCCAAACATGGCAGGCACACTCTCGAACTCAACGTCACTGGCTAGTGTGCTTTTCCACGGTTCGAGGATAGATTCCAAATCGAAGCAATGCGGGCAACCATACCAGAAGGCTTCTTCGACATGAATTTTACCATCCTGAACTACAGGCACGGGTTGTTCTAGAACTTTGTATTGCTTGTTGGCTTCATAGTCAGCGGAGAACGCAGAAACGCTCACCAGCATAAGGGCGGCTGTGAACCAGTGTTTAAACTGAGAAAGCATGGGGGAGAGCTCCAATCCGTGTTAGATATGAGTTATTGTTCCAGCATTCTTACACAAAAGCATAAGTGCTGCCCACCGCTGACAGTGCAAAGGACTGTAAAACTGTCCTAACGCAAGCTAGGTCGGTTGCTTAGGGTCGGGATATAAAAAAAGGCGGCCTAAGCCACCTTTTTAATCGAGGAGCTGCTAATTAACGCAGACCCTGAATGTACGAGGATACTGCTTCAATTTCGCTGCTATGCAAACGGTAAGCGATGCTGCGCATTACTTTGCTATCGCCATCGTTGGTGCGAGTACCTGTGCTGAAGGCATTTAGCTGAGCTTGAGTGTAAGCATCATGCTGACCCGCTAGGCGAGGGAAGCCGGCTAAATCAACACCTTTACCATCAGGGCCGTGACAGGCCATGCAGGCTGGTACGTCTTTGGTTGCGATACCACCACGGTAAATGCGCTTGCCTAGCTCAACCAATTCTTTTTTAGCACCGCCAGTCGTTGGAACTTGGCTGTTGAAGTAAGCGGCAAGATCGGCAACGTCTTCATCGCTCAAGCCCGCCGCAAAAGGAGCCATCGCTGGAACATTACGATTACCGTCACGAATATCCTTGATCTGCTTAATCAAATAACGCTCGCCCTGACCGGCTAATTTAGGGAAAGTAGGGGCCATGCTGTTACCGTCAGCACCATGACAGGCAGCACAGGTTGCGGATTTTGCTTTACCGGCTTCCGCGTCACCCGCATGAGCAACAGACATCAGTCCGGCAGAAACAATCAGGCTAATCAACAGGTTTTTCATCATCAGATCCAAGTTGTAAGTGAATTCGTCTATTACAGCAGTGTAGCCGAAGGGGAAATTAGTTCGTCTTCGGAGTCGCCATGTAATTGATCAATAATTTGTACTGATCAGCAGTACAGTCCATGCACAGTCCACGAGGAGGCATGGCATTTTTACCATTAGTGACACTGGCAACCAGTGCGTCCATTCCCGTTGCTAAACGCGGCGCCCAAGCAGCCGCATCAAACGCTTTAGGAGCTCCAGCAACAGCCATTGAGTGGCAGGCACTGCAGGTTTGCTTGAATTTAGCATCAACGTCGAATGCCTGAGCGTTGGCACTTATAGCAGCGACAATAGCTGCCATCACCGCGAGTTTTTTCATAATAGTGAGTCTCTCTCTTGCTTGTTTTGCGTAACCGTTAAAACAGCTTGGCCTCGAACTCATTGCCCTGTGATAGAATGGGACTGTCATCCAAGACTACGCATTATATAACATTAATTTCCGGACGGTCATTACGTTTACCCCATGATAGAACAGGTTTCATTGACATATACCAATACCTTCTTCGTTAAAAGTGCTGCGAAGTTGAGTCAGTGCCCCACAGATATCCTGCGTGAGGTGGCTTTTGCGGGCCGTTCGAATGCTGGGAAGTCGAGTGCGCTGAATACCCTGACCGAGTTAAAAAAACTGGCTCGAACCAGTAAAACACCGGGTCGAACACAGCTAATTAACTTCTTTCAGGTAGGTGAAGCACCCCTCGCATTGGTCGATTTACCCGGATATGGTTTTGCCAAGGTCCCGGTTGCCGTTAAAAATGAATGGCAAAAAGAACTCGATCATTATCTTAATAACCGCGATTCTTTGGTGGGCTTAGTCCTGCTCATGGATATTCGCCACCCGCTGAAAGAGTTTGATAACGCCATGCTCGACTGGGCTGGAGAAACAGGAATGCCCGTGCATATCCTGCTGACTAAGGCCGATAAACTGAAGCGTGGCCCTGCGCAGGCCACTTTATTGAAAGTGAAGAAAGCCGTTGCTGACTTGGGCGATCTGGTTACCGTTCAGACATTTTCATCACTCACGGGTGATGGCATGAAGGAATTGAAGCGACGTTTGAACACTTGGCTATTGCCGCCGCTGTTGGCGGAAGAAGAGTGAGCAATTATTCAAATAGAAAAAGCACTACGAGCTTGTTGTGTCTTCCCCGCCGGAGTTGATGAGTCTCACCGGCCATTTGGCCTTTTTGAATAAATGTTAACTATCGTTAAGCAATATTGAATACAAAATTTAAACAATAAATAACAGGCGAGCTTGAAGGGGGGGTCTATAGTGAAATTGTTGCCTTTGATCGTGAGTCTAGTATTGGCTCTGCCGTCGTAGGTAGTTCTTTTTCTTCGGTACTTCCCCAACGATCCGAAGTTGACCCAGTCGTTTACCCCCAAGTTCGACTGGGTCTTTTTTATATCTAATATTCAATTCGAAGCTGCCCGTCGTTTGCTCGTCTTTTATAGTCTTAATGCGCCTGTTCCCAGTTATCGCCAATCCCTGCTTCAACTAACAACGGCACTTTTAAGGCTGCGGCGCACTGCATTTGCGTTTTTAACTCGGTCGCTAGGGCTTCCGCTTGATCGGCGCGTACTTCCAGAATCAATTCATCGTGTACTTGCAGTAGCATCCGCGCATCAAAGCCGCTGTCGGGTAGCCAATCGGCGACGCGGATCATGGCGCGTTTAATGATGTCGGCGGCACTGCCTTGCATCGGTGCGTTGATCGCGGTGCGTTCGGCATGTTGGCGGCGTGCGGCGTTACTGGCCTTGATGTCGGGTAAGTACAAGCGACGGCCATAGATGGTTTCAACATAGCCTTGGTCTTTGGCCTGCTCGCGGGTGTTGTCCATGTAGTCTTTTACCCCAGGGTAGCGCTGGAAGTAGAGGTTCACATAGTCCTGAGCTTCACTACGACCAATGCCTAGCTGCTTGGCTAAACCGAAGGCTGACATGCCGTAAATTAAACCAAAGTTGATCGCCTTGGCGCTGCGGCGTTGGTTATCGGTCACTTCAGCTTCACTGACACCAAATACTTCGGCTGCTGTGGCGCGGTGAACGTCACGCTCTTCGGCAAAAGCGCTAAGCAAGCCTTCATCACCGGACAGATGTGCCATGATGCGCAATTCGATTTGGCTGTAGTCGGCAGCCACCAGCTTGTAACCGGGTGCGGCGATAAAAGCTTGACGGATGCGGCGACCTTCTTCTGAACGGATCGGAATATTCTGCAAATTGGGATCGGTTGACGATAAGCGCCCCGTCGCAGCAATGGTCTGGTTGTAAGATGTGTGAATACGGCCCGTTTTCGCATTCACCATCATCGGCAGTTTGTCGGTGTAGGTGTTTTTCAGTTTGGCTAAACCACGGTGCTCGGTAATGATGCGCGGTAGTACGTAGTCTTCTGCCAATTCGACCAGCACTTCTTCGGCGGTAGAGGGCGCGCCTTTGGGTGTTTTCTTTAATACTGGCAAGCCTTGTTCTTCAAACAAAATCACGCCGAGCTGCTTGGGTGAGCCAAGGTTGAAAACCTTACCCGCTAAGTTATGGGCTTCTTGTTCTAACTGTTGCAGGCGTTGCTCTATTTGCTGGCTTTGCTCGTGCAGCCTATCGGCATCAATGATAGTGCCGATCTCCTCCATGGCGCACAGCACGGGCATGACGGGCATTTCGATCTCAGTAAACACTTTGGCGAGGCTGGGCTGCTGTTGCAGTTTTGCCCACAGCACTTGGTGTAAGCGCAGGGTGATATCGGCGTCTTCGGCGGCATAGGGGCCGGCAACATCAATAGCGACGTCGTTGAAGCCAATCTGCTTGGCGCCTTTACCTGCGACTTCCTCGTAGGTAATGGTTTTGTGACCAAGGTACTTGAGCGACAAGCTGTCCATATCGTGCTTGGTGCCGACTGAATCCAGCACATAGGATTCGAGTTGGGTATCAAATTCGACGCCGCGCAAGTGAATGTCGTAGTTGGCGAGTACATGAGCGTCGTACTTCATGTGTTGGCCGACTTTCTTTTGCTTTTGGTCTTCGAGTATCGGTTTTAGTTGCGCCAATACGGCAGCACGATCAAGTTGCTGCGGTGCGTTTTCGTAGTCGTGCGCCAGAGGGACATACGCAGCTTTACCGACCTCAACGGCGAACGAGACGCCGACAATCTCGGCTTCTTTGTAGTTAAGCGAGGTGGTTTCGGTATCAAAGGCAAACAGTGAGCTGGCTTTGAGTCGTTCAATCCAAGTATCTAGCGCGGCTTGCTCAAGGATGATTTCATATTGGCCTTCAAGCGCATCGGGCATGACATCGACAATGACGTTTGCTGGCCCAGCTTGGTTGTTTTTGCTGGACGGTTTCGCAGAATTTTTTGTTTTTGTTGCATCAACATCTGGATCACTGCTGAGTTCGGCAATCCAGGCTTTGAATTCTAAATCACGATACAGGGCGAGCAGATCTTCTTTGTGTTCGTCGCTGTTTTTGAAATCCGGCAGCGTAAATTCGAGTTCAACATCGCACTTAATGGTGGCCAGTTCCTTCGATAGAAAAGCTTGCTCTTTATGTTCTTCCAGCTTCGGCGCTAAGGTTTTCGCACCACGGAAATCAAGGGTCGCGACCTTATCGAGATTGGCGTAGATATCTTCTAAGCTGCCCAAACCAGCGACTAAGCCAACGGCGGTTTTTTCACCGACTTTCGGTACGCCGGGGATGTTATCGACTTTGTCGCCCATCAGCGCCAGATAGTCGATGATGTGTTCGGGCGGCACGCCGAACTTTGTTTTTACGCCTTCGATATCCATAAAAGTATCGGTCATGGTATTGATCAGGGCGACGTGCTCATTAACCAATTGCGCCATGTCTTTATCACCAGTGGAGATTACCACGTCCTGCTGATGTTGCACCGCTTGGGAAGCCAAGGTGCCAATGACGTCGTCGGCTTCAACGCCGTCGATGATCAATAATGGCAGCCCCATGGCACGAATAATGTCGTGAATTGGCTGAATTTGTTCGCGCAGTTCTTCTGGCATTGGCGGGCGATGTGCTTTGTATTCACGGTAAATATCGTTGCGAAAGGTTTTACCTTTGGCATCGAATACCACGATTACCTGTGACTTGGGGTAATCTTTATTGAGGCGTTTGATCATACTGATCACGCCTTTGATGGCGTTGGTGTGAACGCCTTTAGAGTTGGTTAGTAGGGGGATCGCGTGAAACGCACGAAATAAGTACGACGATCCATCGACAAGAATCACAGGGTTTGATGACATGAGCAGGGGTCCTGAGCAAATCGAAAACTGACGCTGAACTAGGGTTTGGGTACACTAACCGGACATTATTCCAATCTCAATGGTCAACGTCTGATGATGACCATTGCAAGATCAACCCAACGAGATCAACCCAAATAGAGGCGCAGTCTACCATGAAGACACCACAACTTCTGGCCGCTTTAATTCTGGCTCCGGCGTTACTGTTAGGTAGCCTTGTGTATGCGGAGGAACCCGTAGGCGAGACGGTCACCATTCGCAACGATGGCGATAATACCTATTACGAGTTCCGTGTTAACGGGCAAATTAGTGAGATTAAAGTCGTGCCTAAGGTCGGCCCAGCTTACTATCTGGTGCCGTCGCAACAGGAAGACGGTGATTTTGTGCGTAAGGACAACCCTAATATGCGCGTTCCAAAATGGGTTATTTTTCGCTGGTAATTTTTTATGGCCGTTTATACCCAGCTCGCAGACGATGTCGTCGCTTCGTTTTTAACTCAATATGCAACGGGCTCTTTGACCGCGCTGCAGGGTATTAGTGACGGCATTGAAAACACCAATTATTTACTGACAACGGCTAGCGACGAATTTGTGTTGACCTTGTTTGAGCATCACAACGCCGCAGAGGTCGCCAGCTTTGTTCGCCTAGCTCGACATTTAGGGCAAGCCGGATTAGCCGTTCCTATGCCGTTGGATGATATTCAGGGTGTTTGGTTACATGAACTCAGTGGTAAGCCGGCAATCTTATGTCGACGTTTACCCGGTACGCACACCGACCAATTAACGTCAGAGCATTGCGCTGAAATTGGTCGAGGTTTAGCGCAACTGCATCTTGCGGCTGAAGATTTGCCTCAGCGCCGTGTCGATGAGCGCGGCTTTGATTGGTGGGTCGCAATAGCGCCCGAATTAAAGGCGAATTTATCCGAGCCTGATCAGGCGCTTCTAAACCTTGAGTTGCAAGCTCAAAAGGATGGTCGCACTTTGTGGTGCCAGCTTCCTCATGGTTGGATTCATGCTGATTTATTTCATGACAATGCCTTGTTCTTGGCGGACGCTGATGGCGTAAAATTAACGGCAATTTTAGATTTATATAACGCTTGTGATGGTGCTTTGGCTTACGACTTAGCGATTGTTGCTAACGATTGGTGCCGTGAGAAAAATGGCGTTTGGGATAACACTCGACTCACGTCATTGTTGGCGAGTTATGAATCCGTACGTCCCTTTACGATGGCAGAGAAAGCCGCTTGGCCTTTGCTGATACGAGGTGCAGCGCTCCGTTTTTGGTTGAGTCGTTTATTGGCGCAACGTTTGGCGACTCAGCAAGGACGAATGCTGCCTGCCGATAAAAATCCTGATGAATATCGGCGTAAATTACAGCAGCAACAGTAATCGTAGCTTGGGGATATAGAATCTGTATTCGCTGTCGGTGATTTGGTCAGTCGGTTTCGGTTGTTCTTGGAGAGATCGCCCTAAGGGGGCTGGCTGGATGATCTATTGGATATGTTCTTTAAGGCCAGTTGTTATCTGTTTTTGACACCAGTTTTTGGAGTTGATGTCTTAGATCTGAGTCACTGCTTAGACCTTGAGCTCGATACCAAAGCACGGTTAGATAGGTTATTTGGCGCTTAGCGAATGACCACTCGTCTTGCGAGAACGCCGATTCAGCTATGAGTGTATTTTCATCTTCTGTGGGTAAATGAGCGTATTGTAGTAGTGTCGCTAAGTCCCAAAGAGGATGACCAAGCGCAGCGTATTCCCAATCAAGTAACACCAAGTTATCGTCGGGTGTATGTATCCAGTTGGGTGTCGTTGGGTCCATGTGCACTAAGCAAAGCTGTTCGGTTGGCATCCCCGCTAGATATTTCTGCAGTTTCGATTTTAATGTCAGCAGTTCGTGATTCGTGGTGTCAATCATCTGCCAGTAGCGGCTTGCTTTGGCGGTAATATCTAAGGTCTTTAGATGTGAATCGACAGGCAGCTGATGTAATCGCTTTAAGTGCTGCGCTAAACGGACAACCATTGCAGGTTTTAGATCAGCCTCGTTCAATGGTGTGCCTTCGACATAAGGCCTCAGCCAATAGTTCGTAGATTCGGGGTTGGAGCGAAAGACCACAGGTGGCGTTAAGCCGGCGGCGGCAACAAGTTTATGGATGCTGTATTCTTGTTCGCGATCAATGTCTAACGCTCGCGAGTTTTTTCCTTCTATACGCAAAACATAATCGCCTTCAGCAAGGCGTAAGCGGTAACAGTGGTTGGTCAGTCCTCCGATGATAGGAGCAACCTGTGCCAACGAAGGCTGATAGCGACAAAATGCCCAGTCTTGCCAATCATTTAAAATCGTTTGTAGTGCCTCGTCGCCGGTGTTTCGGACCATTAGTTTACCGTTGCTAAATTCGAGTCGTCGTTTGTTTGCTGGTTAAATTGTTGGCGCCAAATAAACCAGCCTATAGTGGCTAGCAGTAGGTACAGGGCCATTAACAATGCTGTGAGATACAATTCACGATCAATATATAACACGATAGCTGCGCCATCGATTACTAGCCAATAAAGCCAATTCTCTAGAACTTTGCGCGTCACCATCCAAGTGGTGAGTATTGCGCCCCATGTTGTGAATGAATCTAAATACGGCATGATTGCACTGGTATTTTCACTCAATAAATAACCGCTACATAGACTAATCGTAAGGACGGAGCCAATCGCAATTGCATGTTGGTTCATGGTCCAGCTTTGTATCTTTAGTGATTCATTCTCTGAATGGGCACCTTTATGCCACGCAACCCATCCATAAATCGCCATGGCGAGGTAGTACACATTTAATGCGGATTCCATCAGCAGGCTAACATCAAAAAATAACCAGCTAAATATGGCGGTGCTGCCAAAGGCTGCATACCAACACCACTGGCTTTGTTTCATTGCCAGCAACAAATAGGCGACACCGAGGATAACTGCGATGGTTTCCCAATGGCTCATAGTCTGCGCGTAGTTGAGTGCGCCTGCGATGATGGTGTCGAGCATGTTGGTATCCTTTTGTGTGTTGCGTTGATTCTGTGTTGGTCGATACAAGGCATTAGCTCTAGGTATCAATGCCTTGGTTGGTGCTAGGCGGGACGCAGCAAGTACATCCTTGTATGCTCAGCTGTGCCATCCATGGCACAGATGCCCGCTGCGCATCAAGCCAAGACATAATTCCAAAATTAGAGCTGTGCTTCAGATCACCGGCACAACCGGTACAGATGCCCGCCGCGCATCAAGCCAAAGGCATACCTTATCCGTGCGGGTTCAGTGCTGGATCTAAATTCACCCCAATGAATTTGCAGACAAAAATCGCTTTGCCGAACGTTTCCCAGCTTAATTTCATTTCATCGCGCAAGGTATTCATCACTAAGTCGTGATCACCGAACACTTGTGTGCTCATGGTATTGGTAACCACGGTTAAACCGTCGATGGCGTTGAGGCGTTCGATAAAGGTTTTGATCGCAGGGATATAATCATCTGCGAGTGGGTATTTACTAATTTCTACCGATATTTCCATCATGTGCTCCTCAATCTTTGCTAAATGTTGGGCATCGCTGCGCTTAGCCCAACTCATTATTCGCCATTTCTAAAAACGATAGGTGCCTTCGATACCGACCAAACGCGGTTCGCCGTATTGCACATAACGATCACTGGCATAACCATTACGCGGATCATTACCGAACCCGCCAAAGCCGCGAACTTCGTAATCGCGATTGGTTAGGTTGCGGCCATAAAGGGCAACAGCGTAATTGTTGCTGTCGTAGGCAAGGCGTGCATGCCATAAAACGTAGGCTGTTGATTTTTCGTCATGACTATCCGAGAAGTAAAAAGTGTCTTTTGCTTCGCTCTCAATTCGTAGACTTAAGCCATTTAACAGTTGGGTCGTTAACGAAGTTGCTAGGCTATTTTCTGGTGCATGTGCTTGAGCGCGACCATCTTTATTAACTTCGCCATCATCGGTCTGATATTGGTAATCAATAAACTCTGTTTTTAAGTAGCCATAGCTGACAGCCCAATTTAATGAGGGAGTGATATTCCAATCGCTTTCGAGTTCGACCCCATAGTTGCGTCCTTCGGCGGCGTTGGCTAAATAATCTTGAAAGGTCAGACTATTGTCATCGTTTTGAATGGCATAAGAGCTTTTAACTTGCTGGTTCTTACGTTGAATATAAAAGGCTGCAATGCGAGTGGTTAATTCGTCGTTTAGCAAGCTAGATTTTAAGCCGACTTCCACCGTGTTATTAAATTCGGTATCGAATTTACGATTGTCTTCTGAAATATCGGGGTCGGTATTAATGCCGCCGGCTTTGTAGCCGCGAGCCAATGAACCATAGAGCATTTGATTCGGAGTTAATAAGGTTTCAATGGTGATTTTGCCACCAATTAGACTTTCCGCAGTATTGCCGTTAATGCCATTGTTGTCTTGGTAATCGTTCGTCCAATGTTCAAACCGTAAGCCGCTAATAATGCGTGTGTTAAGCGAAATGTCTGAGCTTAGCTCGCCATAAAAGGCGACGGCTTGACTATCCAATGCACTGGTAAATGGCATACTTAAATAGGTGTAATTGCGCTTTAGATCTTCATTGCGTTGCATGACATAGATACCCGCCACCCAGTCGCTGCTGTTATTAATAACACGCCCTGTTGGACCAGATAGCAGACGAATATCAGCCGAGGTGCGTTGATAATCGCGCAAGTACTGGTCGAATGAGCTGTAGCCGTCAAAATCGGCAAGGCATGGCCCTTGAGATACATCACATGGATCCGGTGTGTTGATAGGGTCGTCATCTAACCAAATGTATTCACCATAGGCCCAGTCTTCGTCGTAGCTGTATTCGCTATCATTCCAACTGCCGGTTAATTCCGCTTGCAGTTGCACCTCATTGTTTATGCGCGAGTCCACGGTTAACGCGACGGCTTGAGTCTCTTGGCTATCGTGTCCGGGCTGATTCGATAAGGTATTGCGATTTTTATCTAAGCTAAACGCATCGTAGCCATTGTCGATATCGGCATAGAGGTAGGTTAAGCCGAGATCGGTGTCTTCGTTGAGCTGGTACGCCAATTTACCGCGCGCGATGATTTCATCGAGCTTGTTGGTGTCGTCTCGGTTGAGATAGGTGTTGTCGATGTAGCCGTCGGATTGAAAGCCTTGCACGGCAAGTCGGCCTTGCAGGTTATCGGCCAAGCTGCCGGATACCGCACCGCCCAAACCATAACTGTCGTAGTTTCCGGCGCGTGCCTTGATATAGCCTTCTGATTCTTTGGTCGGCTCCTTGCTATGGATATTGATCATGCCAGCGAGTGCATTGGCACCAAAGCGCGTACCTTGTGGGCCGCGTAAAATCTCTACTTGTTGCACATCAAACAAGGTAGCTGCGCCGCCTAGGCCGGTCATGTCGATACCATCGATCATTAACCCCACCGAAGGATTGACGGGATCAACGAATTGACTGCGCTCCCCAATCCCACGAATTTGGAAATAACGGCCACGGGATGCGCCCGAGGCGAAGTTAACGTTTGGTGCAAAGCTTAATACTTGCTCAAGGTGTTCGGCTGAGCGAGCGTCAATTTGCTCGCTGCCGACAACCGTTACGGCTTCTGGTATTTGCTGTACGTTGGTTTGACGGAAATCGGCTTCGACCACCACAGTGTCTAATTCGACCTCATTGGCACTAGCACAAGCAGCACCTGTCATGGCGAGTAGGAGTAGTGATAATTGTGTATTCAGGCGGGTATTCATTGGGTCTTTCCTTTTAATAAAACAAGGTAGACCCGGCGTCTGCGTAGGGGCGAGCGGTGTCAGTCGTTAAACTAAGAGCAGCACGCCAACAAGCGAAGTGTGAGTAAGAGGGCTTACTCCCCATTCCTACGCCGGTACTAACCGGATCAGGTTCTAGGGGTTCGCTAGTGCATCTCAGGCGTTGGAATTAGATTCCGCCACCACCCCCTGGGTTCGAGCTGGCATGATACTGGATTTCTTGCTTGAAGAACACGCGCTGTCATCACGTTTTTTTACACTTCAAAAAGCTTGAATATCGGGATAAAAACCTCCATTTGAGCCATCATATGAAGACTAATTTCATCACTAATGTCGCATAAGGGGAGAAACCACCATGTTGCGCATCGTTTTATTCTTAGCCACTAACTTAGCGGTTGTGTTTGTGGCCAGTATTACTCTCTCGCTGTTAGGTGTCGGGAGTTATCTCGATTCCAGCGGTTCCGGCATGGACTTAGGCAATCTTTTGGCCTTCTGCCTAGTGTTCGGTATGGTCGGCTCTATTGTTTCGCTGCTAATCTCAAAGTGGATGGCGAAACGATCAATGGGCGTTCAGATCATTGATAATCCACATAATTCAGGTGAACAATGGCTCGTTAGCACGGTGAAAGAGCTGGCGGATAAGGCCGGTATTGGTATGCCAGAGGTCGGTATTTTTGAATCGTCAGCGCCGAATGCGTTTGCTACCGGTTGGAATCGCAACAATGCTTTAGTAGCGGTTTCTACTGGCTTGCTACAGCGTATGGAAAAAGAAGAAGTGAAAGCCGTGTTGGGGCATGAAATCGGCCACGTTGCCAATGGCGATATGATTACACTGGCCTTGATTCAAGGGGTGGTTAACGCCTTTGTGATGTTCTTTGCGCGTATCATAGGTAACTTCGTCGACAAAGCCGTGTTTAAGAACGAAAACGGTCCTGGGATTGCGTTCTTTGTAACTACCATCGTTGCTGAAATTGTATTGGGAATCTTGGCCTCAACGATTGTCGCTTGGTTTAGCCGTCGCCGCGAATTTCGTGCCGATCAAGCTGGAGCCGAATTAGTCAGCCCTCAAGCGATGGCAGCAGCCTTGATGCGTTTGAAAGAAACCTATGATCAGCCAAGTGAACTGAATGGCGAATTGGTGGCTTTTGGTATTCGCGGCGAAGGAAAATTTTCAGCACTATTTTCAACTCATCCACCGTTAGATGCACGTATTAATGCCCTGCGTGAGCGCTATGGTCGTTGATTGTTAAGCAATATGACGATGTGAGTTAAACCCGGCTTCGGCCGGGTTTTTATTGTGGGGCGCCTTAGGCCGTCTGATATAGCCTAAAGATCAAATTGAACAAGCATTTAAACGTCTTTAAACCGACCAATACGTCTAGCAGTCGTTTTAGTGGCGCTGGATTAGGTCTTAGTTTGAGGCAAAAGTCAGGGTGGCTATGGGGAATACCTTGATAGCAATATAATTATCAAAATATAAATGCCTTAAATTCATCTATTGGATCGGAATGTTGACTTAAGGTCTATTATAGAATCTTGGTATTAATATGTAAGGCATTGTTATTTAAGACTTTTTTAGTTCTCTGAGGGGTGAATGGTTTCATGGTCTTCTTTTTGCTCGAGAGTGGCTTTAGTCGTGGTCAGAAAATCCATGTTGGACAATCCCTAGTGCAAAGTGAAGACTACAGGGCTAAAGCACCAAGCCGCTTATTTAGGGAGCTGTCATGATTTGCCAAGGGTATCCGTCACCTGACACTTTGTTGTCATTCGAACGCCAGTTAAATGCGATCCGCGAAAATGCTATGAGTAAAGTGGGTCAGCAAGATGCTGATTACATTCGCCGTATTATTAGAATTCAAAGAGCAAGTGCCCTTTTGGGACGAGTGATTATGCTGTTGGGGTTCTTCTCGCCAGTGTGGTGGTTGTTAGGCGTTGCATTGCTTGGCCTTGCAAAAATTCTCGACAATATGGAAATTGGCCATAACGTTATGCATGGTCAATACGATTGGATGAACGACCCTCACATTAACTCGCGCCGCTTTGAATGGGATATTGTCGGCGATGCCGATTCTTGGAAGCGCGTGCATAATTACGAGCATCACACGTACACCAACATTATTGGTAAAGACCGTGATTTTGGTTATGGCGTGCTGCGCTTGAGTGATGATTTACCGTGGCGGCGGAAAAATCGTTGGCAGATATTTTCGTATGCGGCTCTGAGTGTGCTATTTCAGTGGGGCGTTGCTTACCATGAGGTTGCAGGCGAGCGTATTTTTGTTGGTAAGCCGAAGAAAAACAGTAAATTGCCAATTTCACGCAATCAATTAAAGAACGACTTTTTTCAAAAGATTCGTAAATCGACCTTTAAAGATTATGTGTTCTTCCCCTTAATTGCTGGACTGATCGCTGGCGCACCGATGATTTTGGCTGTTTTGGCGGGTAATGCCATGGCGAACCTTATTCGCAATGTCTGGACATCGACGATTATTTTTTGTGGCCATTTCACCAAAAATGTTCACACCTTTCATGAAGATGACTGCAAAAATGAAACCAGAGGGCAGTGGTATTATCGCCAGATTCTGGGTTCTTCGAACTTGGAAGGACCTGTTTGGTTTCATATTTTGACAGGGCATTTAAGTTTCCAGATTGAGCATCATCTATATCCAGATGTTCCTGCCTATCGCTACCGAGCAATGGCTAACGAAGTTCGCCAAGTGTGTGCAGAACATAATATTCCTTACAACTCAGGGTCTTTTGTTAGCCAGTATGTAACGGTAGTGCAAAGGATTTGGAAGTACTCATTTCCAACAAAAAATACGCTTAATGAGAGTCCTGCAAGCTAATAAAAAAGCCCCCTTAGATTATTTTGAGGGGGCTTTTTGTTATTAGTGTAAGCGAGTCGCTAAACTTTGCGCCAACTCATCGGCTAATAAATCAGCCACTTTTTCCGACGCTTTCTGCAACGCGAGTTGTTTCATGCCTGATACGCCTTTCGCTTGCTTGCTAAAGGTGCTGATGATCTTGCCTTGATCGTCGCGCAATATCACTCGACTGTTAGCAAATACATATTGATTACCTTCTTGTTCACGCGTATCTAACTGAGCACTCACTTCAAAAGTTAAATCGGCATCGGTGCTGTCGTTTAAGCGCAACCCCTGTGCGGTTAAGGCTTCGATCAAACCTCCGCGCATGATTCTGGCACCATCATCCAAGAGCACAAGATGCACTTGCAGTTCTTTTAAGGCATTTAAAATGGCATCGCGATAAGCGGCCAAACCGGCATTTAATGCTGGGTGGCGTCGCTCAGGGCTAATCAATGCATATTGATCGGCCAATTGCGTACGCTTAGCAAACTCACTTAGGGCTGGTAGGCGTTGTTGCAGTTGTTCTAGACGGCTGCCATCGGCTAATGGCGTTGCCGCCATGGCATTGAGTGTTACTTCAACATCATGGATTTGTTGTTTAATGCGCGCCGCCGCGGCAACACGATCAAGTTCCGCCAGTGCGTAGGCATACTTGTCATCGACGTAGGTTTTGACAATCGCCACTTCATCCAACTCGGCTTTCGGTATTTGGCTTTTTATAACTTGGCTGAGCGTTTGCTGTACGCGGTTGGACTCACCGTTTAAGCGAAATTCTGTTGTGTCATTGGTGTTTTGGCCACTGACCGTCACCTTGAGCTGGCTAACCAAGTCGGCCCGAGCAAGTTCACCTGCACGCTGTACTGCTAGCGTCGGATTGCCGTAAATTTCCATGCTGCCGATGCCATAAGCCATACCACTGCGTTGCGGTGGTTGGGTCGTCCATGCGGGTAGGCTGCTGGCTTGAATATGATCGTCGGAGACAATATGGGGGTCCGACTGATTGGTGGCACAGCCGTTTAGTAGCAGTCCTGATACAGTTAAGGCCATGCATAAGGCATGGCGTTTAATCGGATGTGGAATCATCATGAATTACAGCCCAAATGTCGCTTTTTCCTGAAGTTTTTGAATTTTCTTCTGGCCGTTCCACACTTCGATGTTGGATTCCATATCAATCAGTTTCATATCCACCTGATAGAAGGTAACGCGTTTCTTACCCACTTCATCGACGATAGAGTTGATGCTACCAGACAGAGCGAAGTCAGCAGCTTTTTCTTGGCCTTGTTGTTTGGCATCGGCAGAGTTTAGCTCTTGGTCTTTGCGTTCTTCACGCAGTTCTGTGCGCTCTTCACCACCGGCAACAAAGCCTGCTTTACCGGAGCGAATGACGGCGCGTTTTATGTCATTCACAAAGGTGTCGATGGCAATGTGCTCAGATGATTTATTGCTAATGCGCTGAATAATCACGGTTGGGCGACGGTTATTGCTCATTTCAAAATCACGCGCCCACGGGAAGGCCATCATGTCGGTGATCATTTCATTGGCAACCAATTCAGAATCTTTGGCATTCCAGCGATCTGATAGAGCAATCTCTTCGCTGGTATCAACGCGAGATACTTTAGTGGCGCAGCCACTCATCAGTACAGAGGCACTGATCACGGTTGCGGCGGTAACGATTGAAAGACGTTTTAGCATGACATTATTCCTTTGATGGCAATGATCTGGTTGGTTTCTTTTCACTCACAATCGCTTGGTCATCATTTGTTGGCGCCGGTTCAGCGGCTCCATCTGACACAGTTCGTTGCGGTGGTTTTGCAGTGTTTGTTGCTGGCGGTGGCATTGTCGCTGTGCCTGTACTGGCGGCCATCGAGCGCACCTGCCAAAGTTCAATATCGCCCGGCTTTAAGGTAAAGCCTTTAGTGGCGCGATAATGTTGCCCGTTTTTGATGTCAGAATCGAGGCTAACTTGGTGTTCTCCGGGTTCTAAAAAAACGCGGCTAACGCGAATATTGGCCGGTAGTAGCAACCAGCTACGGGTCTCGGCGGCATCGGTTAGCTGCGCCGTTAATTTCCCCGCAAACGCTAAAAACCCCGAACTATCGCCACTGCCAATTGAGGCCGCTGTGATGGCTTTAAGTGCCGAGCGCGCGAGTGCTAGTTGGATGTCTTTACCGGAACGTACGATTTGCTCTTGTACCGCCATTTGCTCTGGACTGGCGGCTTCTAGCATAGTCCACGATGCTCCATCACTGCTTAAGCGAGTATTGCCAAGTCTCTGTGGCGGCGAATAATACGGCACGGTAATGCGCATCGAGTTGCCCACCGCTTGCACTAGGCCGATATTCTCGGCTTCGCGATATAAAGGACCAAGCGCCACGGTTTTGGTGAATAAGCGTAGTTCGTTGTTACGTACTGCGTTTAAATAGGCGGTGACCAGTTGGTATACGCTCTTATCAGCATACAGTAACCAGAACCACGCCAGTTGATCGGCCTCATAGCCGATAAAATAGGGCCGAATATTGAGCGACTTCAGGTTCGGGTTAACCGATAACTCTAAGCTCATCTCTTTGCGCTGAGACACTAAGCCTTTGTGTTCAATAACAATGAGTTGCGCTTTGCCATCAAGGTTGTCCAGTTCGTCCTGACGCGCTGTTGATAAGTGTTTTTTTGCGAGCTGAGGCCATTCATTGTCGTAACCGCCTGCGGTGCGCATCATACGTATCGTATCGAACCAAGCCTGCTCTTCCATTCCTTCCGCTAAGCGAAATTGTGTGGCGTAGCCGCTGCCGTAACTTGTTGCTGCGGTTTGATAGCTGATGCGCGCGTTGTCGTGCTCGCCATTCATTTCAAAACTCAAACCTGATAAATAGTGCGCTAAGGCATCATCGCGGTAGAGGAAATCGTCACTATTGACCCAGTTGCCAAGCAGTAATTCAAAGACACGGATGAGTTGATTGAAGGTTTTTTCTTTCTCATCACTAGCCTGTTGGTAAGTACCTAAACGCGTTTTGAGATCGTTTAAACGGATAATCAGGCGTCGCGCTTCAATGCGTGCACCTTCAATGGCATCAAGACGTTCATTGCGAGTAAGTGCTAACTGCGCTAAGCCAAAATAGTTGAGCGCTTTGTAGTAGTTGATCAATACTTTTTCGTAATCCGCCCCGCCATAGGGGCCTTGGCGGGGATTGGTCATTAAGGTGTAGAGGGAGTCAGACGCGCTGATGGTCTCGAGATGCGCGCTGATTTGTGCGGCGCGTTCTAGCAAGTCGTTACTGGCGGCATAGTCGCCTTGTAGATGCTTAAGCACCCCTAGCTCGAGGTGATACAAGAGACGATCATTGCCATCGGGAGTTAGTGTTGTGCTAATAATGGCTTCCGAGGCAGCATAGTTGCCTTGTTCAGCCTTTGTTAAGGCGTCTTGAATGCCTGTACCATAAGAAGCACAACCCGTAACGCTTAGGCATGTTAGCAATAGTAGTGATAGTAGTGATAGTAAGGGGGCGAACTTCACGATCAATCTCCATGCGAATACCATCGAGTGTATCGGCTGAATCCAAATTTCGCTATCCTGTGAGCCTAATGAATGGATATTTATCGATTATTCATTACAACAAGAAGACATTGTCATGAGCGCATCAGGGAAGCCCGCCGATTATTTTAAGCGGCTGCTCATCGTCATCGAGAATGACTTTGCCATCCGGTGTTACGCGGGTAACGATCTCTTTTGCTTGATCTTCGACCGCCTGTTCACTGGTGGTTTGGCTATAACCGCAACTCACGCATTCGCGAACTTCTTCGCCCTCGTCGTTGGTAAACATCACGGTTTTATCCATTTCTGCGCATTTGGGGCACACGGCCCCAGCAATAAAGCGGCGTTTTCTTATGCTTGTCATTACGCTGCTTCCTCGCCCAAAATGCCACAGTGACGCAGTAACGGCTCCACCGATGGCGCACGGCCGCGGAAGTTTTCGAACAGTTCTGCGGCATCACGGCTACCGCCTTGACTTAGAATTTCGCGCAAGAAGCGTTCGCCGGTTTCGCGGTTGAAAATGCCTTCTTCTTCAAAACTTGAAAACGCATCGGCACTTAATACTTCGGCCCATTTATACGAGTAATAACCCGCGGCATAACCACCGGCAAAAATATGGCTAAAGCTGTGCTGGAAACGGTTGAACTCGACCGTTGGTACAACAGTAACGCTCTTACGCACGTCGGCAATAATGGTTGCCGCATCCACTGGGTTAGCGGCGGTATGTTCGCGATGCAAGCGCATATCGAAAATCGAGAATTCGATTTGGCGCATGGTCATCATGGCACTTTGGAAGTTCTTCGCGGCCAGCAATTTATCCAATAATTCTTGTGGTAGTGGTTCGCCGGTTTGGTAATGGCCAGAAATAAAGGCGAGGGCTTCTGGTTCGTAGCACCAGTTTTCCATAAATTGGCTTGGCAGCTCTACCGCATCCCAAGCAACGCCGTTAATACCACTCACGCCAGCAACATCGATTTCGGTCATCATGTGGTGTAACCCATGACCAAATTCGTGAAAGAGCGTGGTTAATTCATCGTGAGTTAATAGTGCTGGTGTGTCGCCAACTGCTGGCGAGAAATTGCAGACCAAATAGGCAACTGGGGTTTGTATGCCATCTTGGGTAGTACGACGAATACGACAGTCGTCCATCCATGCGCCACCACGCTTTTTCGCGCGGGCGTATAAATCGAGATAAAAGGCGGCGATTTTTGCGCCGTCTTTGTGTACTTCAAAGTAACGGGCGTCAGGGTGATAGGTGTCGAAGTCTTTAATCTCAACAAATTCAATACCGTACAAACGCGTTACCGTTTCAAACATACCTTTGATGACGGTATCGACCGGTAGGTAAGGGCGGATATCTTCTTGCGAGATGCTGTAGCGTTGTTGGCGCAGCTTCTCGGAGGCGAAGGTAATATCCCAAGGTTTTAATTCGCTTAAACCCAAAGTCTCGGCGGCATAGGCGGATAGCTCGGCAAATTCGCGTTCGGCTTGCGGTTTCGCTTTGGTGGCTAAATCATCTAAGAAATCCAACACTTCTTGCGCCGAGCCTGCCATCTTAGTGGCAACTGAATATTCAGAGTAGTTTTCGAAGCCTAGTAAAGTCGCAAGTTCATAACGCAAATCGAGAATTTCGTTCATCACCGCGCTGTTATCAAACTCACCGGCATTCGGGCCTTGCTCCGAAGCGCGGGTAACGAAGGCGGTGTACAGCTCTTGGCGCAGCTCGCGGTTATCGGCATAACTCATGATCGGTATATACGATGGGAAGTCGAGGGTGATGACATAGCCGTCGAGATCGCGTTGTTGTGCTTGCTGCTGCAACAAACCCAGTGCACTTGCGGGTAAACCGGCCAGTTCACTGACATCGGTGATTTGCTTGCTCCAAGCTTGGGTCGCGTCTAACACGTTCTCGCCAAATTTACTGGTCAGCTCGGATAAGCGCTTTTGGATCTCGCCATAACGGGTTTTCTTGTCGCCGGATAAATCGACACCGGCCAAACGGAAATCACGCAGTTCGTGTTCAATCGAGGTTTGTTGCGCTTTCGATAGGTTGGCAAATTCTGGGCTATTGCTCAGAGCCTCAAAGGCTTTAAACAGCTCGGTATTTTGGCCGATTTCAGTGCTGTATTGGCTCCATAATGGCAGGCAGGCATTGTAGGCATCGCGCAGTTCGTCGCTGTTTTTTACCCCATTTAGATGGCCAACTGGCGACCACGCTTGGCTAAGTTCGTCATTCCAGGCTTCCAACGGCAGTACCAAAGATTCCCAGGTTGGATTGGTAAGGCCTTGCAGCAAATGATTAATGCGCTCGCGGTTGGTGTTTAGGCGTTGCTCGATGGCAGGCAGAACGTGCTCTGGTTTGATGGCAGAAAACGGTGGTAGGGCGTGCTCTTGCAGTAATGGATTGGATGACGCATGAGCACTAGAAACAGGGTTAGACATGAAGAACTTCCAAAGCGGTGGCAATAGATAGAGTATTTGGGTCAAATACTAAAAATACAACCAGAGCCGGAGCGAAATATGAGCGATCAAAGCAGCAAACTGCTCACCAGCGTGCGCACTTATCAGGGGATTAGCCCAAAACTTGGCGAACGCGTTTTTGTCGATCGCAGCTCAGTGATTATTGGCGACGTAGCATTGGGCGACGACTGCTCGGTCTGGCCCTTGGCTGTGATTCGCGGCGACATGCATCACATTCGTATTGGCGCACGCACCAATGTGCAAGACGGCTCGGTGCTGCATATCACCCATGCATCTGACTACAACCCCGGTGGCTACCCACTGATTATCGGCGACGACGTCACCATCGGTCACCAAGCCATGCTGCACGGCTGCACCATCGGCAACCGCGTATTAATCGGCATGAAATCCATGATTATGGACGGCGTCATCGTCGAAGACGAAGTCATCGTCGCCGCAGGCGCCACGGTATCACCGGGCAAAGTACTCGAAAGCGGCTTTGTGTATATGGGCACCCCAGCGAAAAAAGTGCGGCCAATTACCGATAAAGAGCGCAGCTTTTTTACCTATGGTGCGGGGAATTATGTGCGGCTGAAAGATAAGCATTTGGCTGAAGGGTATGATAAATAATAGAAGTATGATCAATGAGTATAACTAACCCTGACTCTCTAGAGTTTATTCGCGCTGCGTTAGCTCAAGGCGAGGACGATTAAGAATGCTAGCGTCGTACGACACCGCTATTGGGATACCTCGCCGCTATGCTTAGCACCTTATCGAATCATACAAACTCAGTCACGTTGTTGCGTCAGCGCGAGCTTGCTCGATCGCGCCGTGAGTTTCGCGCGCGAGGCAGTCGTGTCAAACGTTGCACGGATTGCATGTTGGCTAAGTCGCTGTGCATGTGTTCGTTACGACCAGCTCCATCTGGCAACCTTGCTGTTTGCCTTGTTTATTATCACGGTGAAGTCTTCAAACCGAGCAATACGGGACGGTTAGTGGCTGATGTACTGGCCGATAATCATGCCTTTCTTTGGCATCGTACAGAGCCTGATCCTGCGATGCTGGCACTCGTTCAGCGGCAAGATTACGCGCCTTTGGTAATATTTCCATACAACTATGCAGCTCCCGAACGCCATATGAAAGACGACGAGACTTTGCAGCGCTATTTGGCAGGGCGTAAACCTTTGCTGATTTTTCTCGATGGCACTTGGCGCGAGGCGCGCAAAATGTTTCGCAGTTCATGGCTGGCTAATTATCCTGTGATTGCGATTGAGCCAACACAAGCGTCGAATTATCGCTTACGCGAAGCCTTTCACGAGCATCAGTTAGGGACAGCAGAAGTGGCCATTGATATTTTACAGCGTCTGGGCGAACACCAGTGTGCAGACAATTTATCGACCTATTTTGAATTGTTTAAAGATCGGTATTTGGCTGGGCGAGCGAATCATTTTAGTATGGATGAGGCTGTTGAATAAAAAAAAGTACCGTCCAATGCCATTGGAGTAGCCTTAGTTCTTTATGCGTTAACGCAAGAAATTGATGATGATTTCCCGGTGGAAGCGAGACAGAATAACCTTGGGCGGTTACAATCTGGCCCTTTCATATAGCCATTAAGAAGCAATTCCCATGGGCAGAGCGTACCAGAACCGTAAAGAATCAATGGCCAAGACGGCCGGAGCAAAAACTAAGGTCTATTCCCGATATGGCCGTGAGATTTATGTTGTCGCGAAAGCTGGCGGTACCGATCCTTCCGCCAACTTGTCACTGCGCAGTTTAATTGATCGCGCCAAAAAAGATCAGGTGCCATCGCATGTCATTGAAAAGGCGATTGATAAAGCCAAGGGTGGTATTGGTGAAGATTACGTACCTGCCCTATACGAAGGTATTGCTCCAGGTGGCTGCATGGTATTGATCAGCGCTTTAACGGATAACCATAACCGTACCTTTGGTGAGATTCGTGGAGTGTTTTCGAAATGCAAAGCTAAGCTCGGTACTCAGGGTTCGGTGTCGCATATGTTCGATCACCGCGCGATGTTTGTATTCGCTGGTGATGACGAAGAAGTTGCGTTAGAAGCGCTGATGATGGCGGATGTCGATGTTTCTGATATTGATTGTGAAGACGGTATGATTACTGTATTGGTGCCACCCACGGATTTCTTCAAAACCAAAACGGCATTGCAGGAAATGAATCCTGAGATTGATTTTGAAATGGAAGAAATTACTTATTTGCCGACGATGGAGCATCCAATTACAGGTGAAGACGTTGCTCAGTTTGAGCGTTTTGCTGCCTTGATCAACGATCTTGAAGATGTACAGGAAATCTATCACAACGGTACTTTTGATAGTTAAACTTGGGTGAATCGCAAAGGGTGCCAACAGCGCCCTTTTTACTGCTGCGACTATGGAGCGGTTATTAGAGCGGTGATGACTAAGAGGTAGTTGTGTGAACTGGAATCGCCAAGCGCTGTTAGATGAGCTGCAAGAGTTTGACTGGTCGTTCAAAGCGACGGAGCTAAGCCCTAACTTGGCGGCTTATCGCCAGCATTACAAGCTGAACTTTGATGATACCGGCCTTGCTTTGCAGTACACCGCAGGCTTAGTGTCGCTTGCGGGTTTTAAGATTGCGGTTCAAAGCTGGCGCCAGCCAGAGGCTCAAAGAACAGCGATCATTGTTCATGGTTACTACGATCATGTTGGGCTTTATGCCAGCCTTGTCGATTTTTGTTTACGCCAAAAACTGAACGTCATTACTTTCGACCTTCCCGGTCACGGCTTATCCAGTGGCGAGCAAGCCGCCATTTCAAATTTCCAAGAATATGACGATGTTTTTAGTCATTTGTTGCAGCTAGTGCAAGCTCACGACGCCAGCCCCTTATATGCATTTGGGCAGAGTACGGGTGGCGCGATTCTTATCAATTATTTGTTGAAGCGGCAGTTAACTACAGAGCAATCGCCCTTCGAAAAAATCGTGTTATTGGCTCCATTGGTGCGACCAAAGGGTTGGCAGAAAGGACAATTTCTGCATTCAGTTGTGAGTTTGTTTATTCGTCGTGTGAAACGAAAGCACGGCGATTCATCTTCTGATCCGGATTTTTTAAATTTTGTCCGTACCCAAGACCCATTGCAGGCGCTCTATCTGAGCGTTCAGTGGGTTGGGGCATTGCGTCAGTGGGTACCCTTTATTGAGGCGCAAAAGCCACTGGATTTGCCCCTATTGATTATCCAAGGTGATAACGATGGTACGGTGGAGTGGAAGCATAATCTTGCGGTCTTGGCCGAAAAATTCCCCAAAGCTAAGGTCTTTATGTTACCAAATGGGCGTCACCATTTAGTGAATGAGTCGCTTCATCAGCGTGCTATTGCTTATGGTCAGATTGCCGATTGGCTGAATAACTAACAGTCGTTAGATTTATGGCTTTTTGAGCCAATATTGGAAGTTGGTTGGTTTGGCAGTGTCAGTCGTTATGGATTTTGCAGGGATGATCGATATCCTATGACAATTGTTGTCATGCTTTTATTAACAAGGATTGTAACTAATGAGTAACAAACGACTCGTTCGTCATTTTATAGATCTCACTTGGAATCAAGGGCGGTACAATATTGCCAAGTCTTTGTTGCGTCGAGACTTCACCTATCAGGCCAGTATGATTGATGAGCCGATGAATTTTGATGGCATGGTTACTCTTATTAATTCCATTAAGGCGGCAATGGAGGATTTTTCAGTTTCCGTTGAAGAGATTCTGGCGGAAGGTGACCGAGTGGTTACCCAAAGTACGTTCAGCGGCACACTAATGCGGCCATTATTAGGTTTTGCGCCTAGTGATCGACTACTGTCATTAACGGCAGTGACGTTTTGGAGTATTGCCCACGGTCGAATTGTTGATGCTCAGTCGCAGCTTGATATTGCCGAACTGACGCGTCATATCCAGCGGTCTCGTATGCGCTTTTCAGCTTAATGCAATTCTTTTACCAGTGTGCATTACATAGTATTTAATAAGTAATGCCATTATCGGTACTCACAACTTGCACGGATAATCGATAAATTTCGACGATACCGAGTATGGGACAGCTAGAGTGATAAAAAAATATTAAATCACCTGCCTGCATGTCATCACCCATGATATTTCGTGCTTGATAATTACGCACGCTGTCTCATACTGTGCGCCTATTAAGTGCGCGTTCCACATCATGAAAGCTAAAGCTACTGGGTTTTGGTTTCAGTAATCAATAATTCATAATAAAGACTTAGATTGGTCTAGTCGTTGCTAGTAATTCTGGGAATAATAGCGGCTTAGCTTTTTATTGGGAATGCGTGCGTGTATAGCGCACAAATAATAATGACAGAGCGATTCCTATGCTTGGGCTTAGGGGGTGTTTCTGAAATAAGAATAACCGTTTTCTTTTTTGGGGTTGTTGAAGACGATGAAAAAACCAGATGTATTACTTTTTCTGGCGATTGTGGTCGCATTGGGGTCAGCTATTACCGGTATAGCAAGTGAAGAGCGAAAGCCACCAACGGTGCTGGCATCGGAACATAGTATTCGCTAAACACTAACGCATGTCAGCCCGTTGTCGAAACGTTTAACAAGCGATACAAGGATGTATCGGTTGCAATGAGTTTTAGTGGGATATCCCACGACTCTGCAGGTAGGATTGAAATGCGTTGAAAGTCATACGCACAGCCAACAAGTAACGGTAGGTGTCCTTTTTTATGCGTAAATGCCAGCGTACGGTCATAGAAGCCGCCGCCCATGCCTAAGCGATTTCCGCGCTCATCAAAAGCAACTAACGGTAGGCAGATTAGGCGGATAAAACGCGCTGATAAGGCCTTATTGTGGCGAAAACTGGGCTCTGATATACCAAAGCGATTGCGACTCATCACGGTATTCTTCTGATAGCGAATAAAGGTTAGATGCCCTTTGCGCAACGGGTGCAGAACTGGCAAATATATTTCCTTGCAACGCTGCTGCAAATCCTGAATTAACCATTGAGTATCAATTTCACCGTCATTCGTTAGGTAAACGGCTACGCGTTTGGCGGCTAGATATTCGGGTGTAGAACGGAGTTGGCGTAACAGCCCGCGGCTGGCGTTGTGGCGCTGTGCTTTCGACAGGCTGCGGCGTTGCTGGCGAATGAGTTTACGTAATTCAGATTTATTCATCGAAAGGCCGATATGAAAAAGGAGCTCCCCACTGTGCCGCTGTCTAAAAAGGCCTTGAACCCAGAGGTTCAAGGTGGCGGGTTAGACACTGAATAAGGCTTTCCGGAAGCCGGACATGCGCAACAACAGTGAGCAGAACCCTCCAAGGTAGTACGCATCGGCTCGAGGTCTTTATCAACTGGCCAACACTCCAGGGAGCTGAGTTAGTATAGCAAAGTCGACCCTCTTTCGGGCAGTCCTGTTAACATTGGAACGGAAAAATTTAGCCTGCTCATTTGTTGAGCTGTTGACGGCAAGCTTTTATCGTTAGAGTTCGAGCTGAACGTCTTGGTCGAGAGCGGCATCAATGCTCGCATGTAATTTCTTTAGCTCGGTATTAATGGCGTTCTGTTGAGATTCGATTTCAAGCATGTGGTGGGTAATGTTGAGTGCAGCAATGACCGCAATGCGATCGGTGCCGATGACTTTACCGGCGGCTGAGCTAGCACTTTTAATTTCTTCCATTTTATCGTTAAGGTGGCGTGCGGCATTACGCAGCTCTTCTTCGGCACCCGCAGGGCAGTTAACGCGATATTCGCGATCCATAATCGTTAGTGCCAATGTTTTTGGTGCGTTAGCCACTGTTGCGCTCCAGCGTTTGCAGGCGGGTAATCATTTCGTTCACCTTACGGCGGGCCATTTCATTTTGCTGCACTAGCTTGGCACGCTCGGCTTGCCAGCTTGCTTCGGAAATACGCATAGCACGATTTTGCTCGCGCAAGGCGCCGTGTATTGCTAGCAGCTTTTCAATTTTGCGCTGCAGTTTTTGTAGTTCTGATTCTTGCATCGCTATTCGACAGGGTTGTGAACACTATCTCTACTATAAGAGTGGCATGCTGGTGAGGTCAATGGAGTTAGGGGCACCAGCACAACTATATGAGGCGCCAAGCTGATAGTGAAGTTCAGTTTTCTGCGCAATATTAACGGTCTTGCGGCTGGCAGTGATAGAATCAGCAGCTTTTCAAAGCTTTAGAGGCCATTATGACCATCGAATTTGCCAGTGCTGCGGATCAGTGGCTGGAGTCACGTTGTTATCAAACTCCCTCTGCCTTGCATGGCTGGTTGGCGGGATTTCTTGCTACTGGTGCTCGTTTAACCGCGGAAGCATGGATTGCTGAGGCCCAAGATTATCTTGAATTAGAAGAAAATGCAGACCCTGCATTAACGGCATTGCTTTTTACTATGTACGAAGAAATGTTAGAGGCACTGGGGGCCGAAGACATGACCTTCCAGCCGTTATTACCAGAAGATGACGATGCTGATGTCGATGAACAGGTTGATTGCTTGGCGCAGTGGAGTAAGGGATTTCTCGATGGATTTGGTGCCTCTGGATTAGCGTCAGGTCAGTTGCTGGATGAGGTTGTTGAAGTATTGCGAGATCTCGATGCATTTTCTCAAGCGACGATTGATGATCCTCAAGACCCGCAAAATCCACAGCTTTATTTAGCCTTGACCGAACATGCTCGTGTCGCTGCGTTAACCGTGTTTTATGCTTTTAACAAACCGGCAGAATCAGTGCCAAGTATTGTTCACTAAGGGGATTGTTATGGTGAAATTGGATCCGCAAGAATACGCTCGTCGCCGTCGTCAACTGATGGATTTAATGAGCCCAAATAGCATTGCGATTATTCCATCGGCTCCGGTAACGGTGCGCAATCGCGATGTTGAGCATCCGTTTCGCCAAGACAGTGACTTTTATTACCTTAGTGGCTTTGCTGAAGAGCACGCCGCCTTGGTGCTTATTCCTGGGCGCGAGCACGGCGAATATGTGATTTTTTGCCAAGAAAAAATCAAAGAACAAGAGACTTGGACTGGCCGCCGGGTTGGTCCTGAAGCGGCTCCTGAAGTGCTCGGTGCGGATGACGCGTTTCCCGTCACTGATATCGACGATATTTTGCCGGGTCTTATTGAAGGCAAAGATCGTATTTATACCAGCCTTGGTGTCAGCCCTGATTTTGATCGCCAGTTGATGCAGTGGGTTAATTACATTAAAACTCAAGTGCGCAATGGTGCGACCCCGCCGCATGAGTTCTCTGCGCTAGATCATCTATTGCATGAAATGCGTTTGCTAAAATCACCCGCTGAAATTGCCGTGATGCAAACCGCTGCTGATATCAGCGCCGAGGCGCATACGCGGGCGATGCAAATGGTTAAGCCGGGCATGATGGAATATCAGTTAGAAGCGGAAATCATGCGTACCTTTATGGCGGCGGGTAGTCGTTGGCCTGCTTATCCATCAATCGTTGGCGCGGGTGACAATGCTTGTATCCTGCATTACACCCAAAACAATCAGATGATTGCCGATGGTGATTTGATTTTGATTGATGCGGGTTGCGAGCTGGATTACTACGCCTCGGATATTACCCGTACTTTTCCAGCTAACGGGCGTTTCACCGACGAACAGCGCGCTCTCTATCAGTTGGTGTTGGATTCTCAATACGCCGCTATTGCAGAAGTGAAAGCAGGCAATCATTGGAATCAACCACACGAAGCAGCGGTGAAGGTGTTAGTGACAGGCTTGATTGATCTAGGGCTACTGAAAGGTTCTATTGACGAAAATATCGAGTCACTCGCCTATCGCCAATTCTATATGCACAAGACTGGGCATTGGCTGGGTATGGATGTGCATGATGTGGGTGACTATCGCATTGATGGCGAATGGCGCATCCAAGAACCCGGCATGGTCATGACCGTTGAGCCGGGTCTTTATATTGCCCCTGATGATGACACCGTAGATGCTAAATGGCGCGGCATTGGTATTCGTATTGAAGACGATGTGGTGGTGACCAAAACGGGATGTCACGTTCTGACCGCGAGTATCGTGAAAGAAATTGCCGATATTGAACGTTTAATTGCAGGATAACGAATGACGACTCTATTTGCCGACATAACCATTATCGGCGCCGGAATGGCCGGTGCTAGTCTGGTACATCTGCTCGGCCCTGCTCGCGAGGCGGGAATGACAGTCGCGTTAATTGATCGTCAACCGCTGCAATGGCAAGACGACAGCGATGCCCGCCCGCCCAGCTTTGATGGTCGCGCAACGGCGTTGTCATTTGGTACCCAAGAAATTCTCAATCAATTGGGTTTGTGGGAAGCCATTGCACCTCACGCTTGTCCTATTGAACATATTCAAGTGAGCAATGAAGGGCGCTTTGGGCAGGCGCATTTGCATGCGACTGAGCAAGGTACGCCTGCGCTTGGCTACATCATTGAAAACCACCAGCTTGGCCAAGCCTTATTGCGCGATATCGTCTGTGCGGATGATCTAATACAGCTGACGCCACTCAGTGTTGATAACGTAAGAATGAACGCTGACGGTGCTTTGCTGCAGTTAAGTGATGGTCGTGAGTTGCAAACGCGCCTCTTGATTATGGCGGATGGCGGACGTTCGCCACTGATGATACAACTGGGAATTCAATCCAAGCGCACGGATTATGGTACGCATGCCTTAGTGACTCAGGTTGAGTGCGACCAGCCGCATAACAATTGGGCTTATGAACGCTTTAGCCAAGATGGCCCAATCGCTTTTTTACCTTTGCATAAAAATCAGTATGCCGTGGTGTGGACGCTTGATGCGAATGTGATCGACGAGATGTTGGCACAGGATGACGAGATTCTGCTTGCCAGGTTGCAGCAGCGCATCGGTCATCGTGTCGGACGTTTAACTCGTATCGGTTCACGAGTGAGCTACCCGTTAGCCTTAGTTAAAGCCAGCGAGCAAGTGCGTCGTTCGTTGGTCTTGCTTGGTAATGCTGCGCATAGCTTACACCCAGTAGCAGGCCAAGGATTTAACCTAACCTTGCGCGATGCGGCGAGCCTAGCCGAGCATCTTAATAAAGCAACACAGGATGGATTGAATCCGGGCGACTTGAACGTACTGGAACAATACTTAAAGCAGCAGGTTGCCGATCAGCGTAATACCGTAACGGCGAGCGATTGGCTGCCGCGGCTATTTTCTCAATCGAACGCCTTCGTTGCTTGCGCTCGTGATGGTGGTTTATTGGCCTTAGCGGCGATGCCGACGGCGCGGCGTTTATTTGCCCGCCATGCCATGGGGCAAGGCCAGCGTGCGGCACGTATCGGTTAGTGTTCGAATACTCAGACTGCACAGTTCGCAGTCTTTCTCGTAGTAAAGAGCGTTAGGGAATCAGTATGCAATACGATGTGGTGATAATTGGAGCGGGCTTAGTAGGGCAGGCAGTTGCCGCGGCTTTAGTGCAGGGTATGGGGAATAAACCCGTGCGAATTGCCCTAGTTGACCCGAGTTACAACCCCGATGCTCCTACGCCAACTACATCCTTGCAAACCGTCGATATACGGGTAAGTGCATTGACGGCTCAAACCCAAGAATTCTTAACCCGAGTGGGTGCTTGGCAGCGTATTCCCTCGGCATCGTTAAGTCCTTACACCGCAATGCATGTGTGGGATGCCGAAGGCACAGGTTCGGTTACCTTTGCTGCCGCTGAATTGCACCTTCCGTGCTTAGGTCATATCGTTGAAAATCGTCAAACCTTGTGGGCATTACAGCAGGCTATCAGTGTCGCTGAAGGGATTGATATTTTACCGGTTACTGTGCGCTATTGTGACAACCCAGATAGTGAGGGCTATGTCCCCGTCGTATTGGAAACAGGCACAATCCTGCGCGCTCAATTAGTGGTCGGAGCCGATGGTGCCCTGTCACGCGCGCGCCAATGGGCGGGACTCGCAACCCGTGAGTGGGATTATGATCATCACGCCATTGTTGCGACGGTTGAGTGTGAGCAGCCAATTCAAGCAACCGCATGGCAGCGTTTTCGTCCTGAGGGGCCGTTAGCTTTTTTGCCGTTAGCTCATCATCCTCATTTAGCGTCGATTGTCTGGTCGACTTCTCCAGCCGAAGCGAAAGATCTTCTAGCGCTGGATGATGAGGCATTTTGCCAAGCGCTCACTGCGGCATTTGAACATCGTTTGGGTGCTGTGAAAGCCGTGTCTAAACGCGCAAGTTTTCCGTTGCGTCAACGCCATGCGCGCGATTACTTTTGTCGCGGGATTGTGCTGGCGGGCGATGCTGCCCATACCATTCATCCGTTGGCTGGCCAAGGTGTGAATCTTGGTTTTAAAGATGCGGCAGCGCTTAGCGAAGAAATTGTGCGAGCACTCAAGCGTGGAATCTCTCCGGGAGCGGATGCTGTGCTTGCGCGCTATCAACGTCGTCGTCAGGCGGACAATTTAGCGATGATGGCAGCGATGGAGGGCTTTAAACGTCTGTTTGCCGCGGATATGCCGATGGTGCGTTGGTTACGAAATGAAGGTATGCGCCTGTTTGATCGTTGGTCGCCAATCAAGCAGCACCTTGTGATGAAGGCCATGGGGTTGGATCGGCTCTAGAAGATGCTGTTGCTAGATGGCGGTTTAGTGACAGTAGTTGTGTAGTCCAATGCTATTTTCTGCGTAGTTATCTTGTAGTTGTTCTAGGTCAAATTCGCCTATGCCCAAATAGGCGAGCACTTCTTGACCGCAGGCTTGCCATTCAAGATCTTCGCTCTGATGACCTAAAATTCGATAGTTACCACAAATATGTTCAGCGACTTTTAATATTGCCAGTAGTGTTTTTGCATCACTGTCTTGTTGGTGTTTGGCATTAAAATAACGGGTAGCATTGTGGTGTTCAGAAATCACATTACACAGGATGTGCGGTAAGCGCCACGACTTTGCCGTGTAATAGCCGATCACGGCATGGTTGGTATTAAGTTCGCGGTTTTCAATATCAACGACTCTTAGCTCGGGGTCTGCGTACGACATTTCCATGACATCAAAGTAGTTATCAAAACGCATCATGAGCAGTGGGATGCCACAATTGTGGAACAATCCTAACAGGTAGGCTAGATCTTGGCGGCTAAAGCTCAGTTGCTTGGCCAACGATGCCGACAGGTGTGCGATATCGGTGGCGGTATCCCAAAAACGATTGAGTTGAGTGATTTTGTCATCATTTAGTTGGCTTTTAATCACGAGACCATTGATGACGTTAATGACACTGTTCAAACCGATTAGGCTCACCGCTTGGCTTACCGAAGTGATCTCATTGGGTAGTGAATACAGTGGCGAGTTGACGACTTTCAGCACGGCTCCACTCAAGCCTACATCTTGACCGATGAGCTGGGATATGCGCCTGATGTCGGGTTCAGGCACAAGCTGTTCCATCTGCAAATCGACAAGAACCTGCGGTTGTGGCGGAATGCGTATGCCTTGCATGACAGCCATTATTTGTTCTTCGGTGAGATCTTCAGCCATGATCCGCCCAATGCGTAAGAGATTCTACCAGTGTAGATGATCTTATGGATTGTTACCGAGTAAGTTGTGCAACTCGTGGGTATAATGCCAGTCATTTTGTAATCAATGGCCGCCTGAGTGTTTCAGGGGGTATCTGTTCTGAGGTTTTCATGCACAGCACCTTGAGATTAAACGCCAAGGCAGAGCGCCGCTTAAAGGGCGGACATCTTTGGATATACAGTAATGAAGTGGATACGGTGACCACACCGTTAAAACTGATGGAGCCTGGCTCTCAAGTCGTGGTTGAAATGGCCAATGGCAAGCCACTCGGTGTTGCCGTAGTTAGCCCAGAGCAACTGATTTGTGCACGTTTGATTAGCCGAAATCCACAGCAATTCCTCGATGCCTCACTTATTGTGCATCGCTTGCAAGTAGCGATGAGTGGTCGCGATTTATGGTATCCGCATCAATGCTACCGCTGGGTGTACGGCGACAGCGATGGCTTGCCAGGACTGGTGATTGATCGTTTTGGTGATGTGGCTGTGGTGCAGATCTCGAGTGTCACTATGGAGATTTATCGCCAAGAGATTATTGATGCTATCCATAAGGTCGCTAAGCCAAAGACCATCGTCTTGAAAAATGACGGTAAGTTGCGCGCCGTTGAAGGTTTACCTGAGTACGTAGAAATTGTGCATGGCGAGCTGGTGGATGATTGCGCGCCATTGATTGAAAACGACACCAACTTTATGGCGCCAGTGATTCATGGGCAAAAGACGGGTTGGTTTTATGATCATCGCGAGAACCGCGCCCAGCTTAATCGCTTGGTAAAAGGTAAGCGCGTACTGGATGTGTTTAGTTACGTGGGCGGTTGGGGAATTCAAGCAGCGAATCATGGCGCGGCAGAAGTGCATTGCGTGGATGCATCTGCGCAAGCCCTAGATTGGGTCGAACAGAACGCCATGCTGAACGGTGTGGCCGACAAGCTACATTGCTGGGAAGGCGATGCCTTTGAAGCCTTGCGCCAGCTAAAAGATAATGGCGAACGTTTCGATGTGGTGGTCGTTGATCCGCCAGCCTTTATCCCGCGCCGTAAGGATATTAAAGCCGGTGAATTGGCTTATCGTCGGTTAAACCAAATGGCGATGCGCTTGTTGAACAAGGACGGTATTTTGGTCAGTGCGTCTTGTTCTATGCACTTAGCTGAAGATCGCCTACCGGACATGATCCGTATCTTAGGCCGCGAATTGGATCGCGAAGTGATGATTCAGCATCTTGGTTCTCAGGGGGCGGATCATCCGGTGATTCCAGCCATTCCTGAAACTCGCTATCTGAAGGCTGTATTTGTGCGTGTATTGCCTACCCGTTAGTGGGTAGCTTTACTCCCAATGTCCGTGCCGAACGTTGTAATACGGCCAAGAGTTCGATAACGCGCTGACGGCATAATTGGCGCGCTTTTTCTTCGTTCGGCAAGTGGTCCTGCCATTGAGCAACGCAGACGTCGATATTGTTCCAGCTGCTTTCCCAAGTCGTCATTAGGTCGCTGTTATGACTTAACAGTGTATTTAAGCCCGAGCCGTCAGTGGCCGGGAAATACAACTGTTTTAAGCCATTAATGACGGCGGCGACATCGTCGGGTGTTGATTGGCTGTAAGGGCTGCTGTAATCGGTAAGACGACGTTGTAGCACTTCATTTTGGAGTAAATTTTGCCCTGTGAGTAATGACGCCTGTAATACTTTTTCGGCAGTGGTTGCTTGTACTACGCTGGCGTAATAGCCATTGGCCGGTTCCCAGCGACGCTGTAATCGTTGTAAGTGTTGCTGTAATAGTTGGCTTGTGAGTAGTAGATAATGACGGCGGCGTTGATGATTACTAGCGCTGCTCTCTAAATCTGGATATTCCAACGCATGGTCATTGGTATAGTTTTCGCTTGTGCTATGGTTAATGTCAGCACCAGTATCTTTTTTATCATCAAAATCAGTCTCTCGGCGTAGCCCGTCTTCACCCCAAAGCATGAATTCTAACGGATGATAGCCAATGCTGGCATAGTTTGGATCGGAAAATCTGTGTTGATCCAGTAGTGTCTCGGTACTGATTGTCAGGGTTAAATCATTCACTATGCCACTTAGAGCATAGCCCGGCAGGTAATCAATGTATCCGCCTTCGATTGGCCAGCTATCCAGTAATGCTTCGATATCGCGGTAGCTTAAATTGGCCTCAACCCATTCAGGTGGATCATTAATTGGTATGCGGGTAGAGGCCAGCGACGATAAATAGCTGGAGTATGCTAAACGCCACTGGCCTTGTGCTAAGTGCAGATTGTCGTCGTTCGGCAGCTCTAATAGGTTGACGATGTGGCTTTCCAGCTCGGTGGCCTGTTCTAGCGCATCAGTTAGCGCTTGGTAGGCACTTAAGCTGACATGTTCTGCGAACAAGGTTGCCGCGGGAATTTGCGCTGGGTTTTCAAGCTTTTTGAGTGCTGGCGCCAATTCTACTTTTGCCATCTCGCTACTGTCACAAGCGGCTAAGAATATGGCCATACCCATAGAAAGTACGATGCCTTGCAGGGTGCGAACCGCCATGAATTACTCCGCTACTCGCAAACTAATAATGGGCCAGCCCGCCGCGTCTGCCGCTCCTTTTAAAGTATCGTCAGGATCGACCGCAACGGGATGATCGACAATGCGCAGTAAGGGTAAGTCGTTGTGAGAGTCGCTGTAGAAGTAACTGCCTTCAAGGGAATGTTGGTGCTCAGCAAGCCAGTCGTTTAGGCGAGTGACTTTACCGCCTTGAAAGCTCGGGATGCCAATGGTTTTACCGGTATAGCGTCCATCCACGACTTCAGGATGCGGTGCGATAATGTGTTCAATATCGAGGCGTGCCGCAATCGGATAGGTCACGAAGCCATTAGTGGCGGTAATGATGAGGAGGGTATCGCCCACTACCCGATGCCGTTCGATCAAATCGAGTGCATGTTGAGTGATCAGTGGATCAATACGTTCGGTTAAAAATCGTTCGCGTTCAGCCAACATTTGCTCAGTGTCGTACTGGGTTAGTGGGCGCATAGCAAATTCAAGATATTCGTGAATGTCGAGCGTGCCAGACTTGTACTGCTCATAAAAGTGATCGTTACGCTGTTGATGTATCGCGGCATCCACTAAACCGCGATCTACAAGGTATTGACCCCATGCGTGATCACTATCGCCGGAGAGTAGGGTGTGGTCGAGGTCAAATATCGCGAGTGCCAATGTTTTTCAGCCATGTCGGGGCGCAGCCAGCGGGCATTGAGAAGGTGTCCATCTGAGCGCGGGGGTTACAAAATATATCGCTATTCTACGGGGATCAGCGCATACTTTCCTCAAAATTGTGCAGCAGATGGTGCGTTTTACCTCTGTATTCGCATCCGTATATGAATGGTTCCAGTGCTGTTTCGCAAGTCAAACTCCAGCTAACAAATGGTTAGTCTTGTTGAAGCTTGACCTTTGTCTAGAAATCAGCAAATTGTGGAAGCCGGTAAAACGATTTGGATGGCATTGTGATTGATGAACACGGTTACCGCCCCAACGTCGGTATCATCCTATGTAACGGCAATGGGCAGGTACTTTGGGCACGGCGGATTGGTCAAGATGCTTGGCAGTTCCCTCAAGGAGGGATCAAACAAGGTGAATCGCCAGAAAAGGCCCTCTACCGCGAACTTGCAGAAGAAATCGGGCTTGGGCCAGAACATGTGCAGATTATAGGTTGTACGCGTGGCTGGCTGAGGTATCGTTTGCCTAAGCGCATGGTACGTCACGACAGTCACCCAGTATGCGTAGGACAAAAACAAAAATGGTACTTGCTGCGCTTGGTTGGAGAAGACGCTCTGATTAATGTTGCAGCAACGGCAAAACCAGAGTTTGATGGCTGGAACTGGGTAAGTTACTGGTTCCCGTTAGGAGAGGTTGTTGCGTTTAAACGTGACGTTTACCGTCGAGCATTGACGGAGCTGGCACCCCGGATGGCCAGATTGCAACGAAAAACCGGATGAGGACGTATGCTCGATATATTGAGACGCATAGTACAGGAGGTTAGCTCAGCTAAAGATCTGAGTGATGCCCTCAAGGTTGTGGTTGCCCGCATTCGCGAGGCGATGCAAACAGAGGTGTGCTCGGTATATTTGTACGACCCAGAATTTAAGCGTTATGTCTTGATGGCGACCGAGGGACTTAATCAAGATGCCGTAGGCAAAGTGAGCCTGACTAGCTCGCAGGGCCTAGTTGGTCTTGTTGGGACGCGTGAAGAACCGCTCAACATTGATAACGCTCCGGCACATCCTCGTTTCCAATTTTTACCTGAGACGGGTGAAGATCCATTCTTGTCATTCTTGGGTGTCCCTATTATTCACCACAAACGCTTAATGGGCGTTATGGTGGTGCAGCAACGCGATAGTCGTCAGTTTGATCAAAGTGAAGAAGCGTTTCTTGTCACTATGTCGGCTCAATTGGCTGGGGTTATTGCTCATGCCGAAGCCACTGGCAACATTCTTCATTTACCCACCGAAGCTAATGAAAAAAAGAGAAGCGCTAAATTTGGCGGTGCACCGGGTGCGCCGGGGGTGGGTTTAGGCGAAGCGGTTGTGATTACACCTGCTGCTGATTTGGGCAGTGTTGTCGATCGTATTCCGGATTCTATTGCTGAGGAAATCGAGCGTTTTGATATCGCGTTGGATGCCGCTCGTGATGAAATCCGTAAGCTCGGGGGACAATTGCGTGGCGAATTACGTCCCGAAGAAATGGCCTTGTTTGATGTTTATTTAAACATGCTTGATGACAATGCTTTAGGCGCCGAAGTTAAAACGGCGATTCATAAAGGTAACTGGGCCCAAGGCGCGTTGCGCAGCGTGGTGATGGAGTATGTCGGCCACTTTCAATTGATGGAAGATGCGTATTTGCGTGAACGCGCAACTGACATTATGGATTTAGGTACGCGAATTCTAGCTCACCTCGAAGGTGCAGAGGTTGAGACCGATAAGGACGATTACCCAGCGAATACCATTTTGGTGAGCGAAGAGCTAACGCCTGCCATGCTGGGCGAGGTACCGACCAGCAAGTTACGTGGTTTGGTATCGGTAAGAGGTTCTTCCAACTCTCATGTGGCGATTCTCGCGCGCGCAATGGGCATTCCGACCGTTATGGGCGTGGTCGATGTGCCGTATGCCCAGTTGCAAGGTATGGAGCTGATTGTCGATGGTTATCGCGGCCTGATTTTTTCCAATCCTGGCGATGAACTGCGCGAACAATACCAAGCGATTTTTGAAGAAGAGTTAGCGCTAACGGCAGACCTTGAAGGTTTGCGAGGTTTGCCTGCTGAAACCCTAGATGGCCATCGTATGCCGCTATGGGTAAATACGGGTTTGATTACCGACGCCTTGCGCAGTCTTGATCGTGGCGCTGAAGGTGTGGGCTTATACCGCACTGAAGTGCCTTTTATGATGAAGGATCGCTTCCCAAGTGAGAGTGAACAGCAAAAGACGTATCGCGAGCAGTTAGAGACTTTTAGTCCTGCGTTAGTGACGATGCGTACTTTGGATATCGGCGGTGATAAATCGTTAACCTACTTTCCGATTAACGAAGCTAACCCCTTTTTAGGCTGGCGTGGTATTCGCGTGACCTTAGATCACCCTGAAATTTTCTTGGTGCAAGTAAGGGCGATGATGAAAGCCAGCGAAGGGTTAAACAACCTGCGCATTATGTTGCCTATGGTGAGTAACGTCAGTGAAGTTGATGAGGCGTTGCATCTTATTTATCGTGCGCACGTTGAAACCTTAGAAGAAGGCTTCGATGTCGAGATGCCAGAAATTGGCGTCATGATTGAAGTGCCTGCGGCGGTGTATCAAATTCGCGAATTAGCACAGCGAGTGGATTTTCTATCGGTAGGTAGCAACGACTTAACGCAATATTTGCTTGCCGTTGATCGCAACAATCCGCGCGTTGCCGATTTGTATCAAGCCTTTCATCCGGCGGTCTTACACGCTCTGAAACTGATTGTGGATGGCGCACATGCCGAAAATAAGCCAGTGAGTGTTTGTGGTGAGTTGGCGGGTAATCCGATGGGTGCTGTGTTACTGATGGCGATGGGTTACGACGTGTTATCCATGAACTCAACTAACTTACCCAAAGTGAAGTCGGTGATTCGTGGTATTAGCCGCGAATGGGCCGATAACCTATTGGCCGAAGTATTAACCATGGAGAGCGGTCAGGTGATCGCCTCAACCATTCAGTTGGTGCTTGAAAAGGCTGGCTTCGGGCGCATTATTGGGCCGCTATCGAAAGGTTAAAATAAGTAAACGCAAACTGACTCGTTGGGGTTAGTCGTTAGGCTGTCCACTGGCGCACACGCCCAGTGTCTATGTGTACGAATCCACTTTTGGGGTAATACCCAACACCGCCGTTTTTCATCAGCAATGCCGCTTTCTGTAGGTCTCGGCAGGAGATACCAGGAAAGCGAATATCTAACGCTCGGCCTTCCATATGCAAACTACGTTTAGCAACGCCATTACTGTTAGCGCGTAGCATTTGATTGGTGTGTGGAGAGCGATATCCTGAGATAATTTGAATCGGTTGATTCGGGTTTAGTGCTTGTTGCAATGCGTATAAGTTGAGATACAAATCACGCTGCATGGCCAAGGCTTGATTGGCACGGTGATCGCGCATCAAGAGATCCATTTCTTGAACGGCCTCATTAACAAAACCACCATAGGCCCAAAACGTAGCGCGCAGAGACTCGCCTGTGTGTATGTTGTATAGGCGCAGTGTTTTCTCTTTCTGACTTGCCGCCTTGGCTAATGGGCTAATACCAATCAATCCGGCAGTCCCAATAAGAGCCGCTTGTTGAAGAAAACGACGACGATCCAGCATACCAAGGGCACCTCAGTTACAGTTTGGTTACAGGTTACAAGAGGTGGTCAGTATGCCAAAGGATTATCGTGCTGACGTATTTGAGATGGCATTGAATGTCTCTATCGACAGTATTGTCAGGGTGAATTATGTAGCTGCTTTGGATTATACCTGAATTCGGCATGTTAACGGCGTGCGAAAGAAGAACTACAGGCTTGCTTGGTGATGTGAGGCCATACCAGCGGTTAAATCGCGTTGATAAACATCTTCGCGAACTTGCAGCACGCCATCGTCATCCACCCATGTCGTCCAATACATTAAATAGACGGGCACCGGCTGATCTAAGCGGATGCGTGAGGTGCGGTTTTGATCAATGGCAGCATCAATGTTGGGGCGCTGCCAGCCGTTTTGACGAGCAAGGAGCTTTTCCGCCAGTAAGCGTGGTTGTTCAATACGAATACAACCAGAGCTGAGTGCTCGTTTCTCTAAGGCAAATAGCTCGCGATGCGACGTATCGTGAAGGTAGATGTCTTGTAGGTTTGGAAATAAGAACTTAACGGTTCCTAGTGCATTATCAGGACCCGGCTGCTGCACTAAGGTGTATGGAAAATACTTGCTGCTGTATTTATTCCAGTTGATGTCTTTGGTCGACACATATTTAGGCGCGCCATTTTGATAGGTAATAACCCTAAATCCTTTTTGTTCTAAATAGGCAGGATTGCGCTTAATTTGTGGCAATAAACTGGTGGCGGCGATGCGCGCAGGCACTGTCCATGTCGGTGCAATCTCGATGGTGCTCATCATCTCGCTCATGACGGGCGTGCGACGTTGCAAGTTGCCGATGACCACTTTCATATCGAGTGTTGGCGTATGGCCATCCATCAGGCGTAGACGGAAGTCGGCCATATTAACCATGATATGACGTTGCCCGAGGTCGCGAGGCAATAGACGCCAGCGCTTCATGTTCAGAGCAATGCGCTGAGCGATCTGATACGGCGGAATATTTAGTTGTAAGCGGGTTTCATCGTTTAACTCGCCAGTGACTTCTAACTTGTGACGTTTTTGGAAGTGCATGACGGCTTCTTTTAATGGTTCATCAAACAAGAAGCGTGGCTCTTCTAGATATATCTGTTCGTCTTCTAAAGGCCATTGGCTATGACGTTTGTTCTCTTTAAATAACCAAGACAAAGCCCCTTTTGGCATGTCGCCATATTGGTTAAGCAGCCAGCGTAAATACGGCATCATTTTGTGGCGTTGACCTTCACTTACTTGCATATCTGCCGGTAACTCTTCCCAAAGACCCGTTGCATCAATAGCTCGATAACGATTCAGCTCTTCGCGTAGCTTGAGATACCCCGGTTGATTGGGTGTCAGTTGAGTGAGGAGCTCATCAAGTTTGCCGTCTTCTATGGATTTCTGCAGCAAACGCACGACATCTTCACTGGTGATGCTCGACAAAGTCTGCTCTGACGATACTTTGCGAATCGGGTGATCGAGTTCGCCAGTATCAGGAATCAGTTCCGAATTTAACGATTGCTGGGCATATGTGATGAAGGCATCGGTGAGCAGAATATCCACCGCAGTTGCTTGTTTCGGTACATTCGATAAGCGATTGGTTTCACGCTCCAACGTTGGCAGCGCGTAGCCATAGTTGCGCCAGTCATCACCGGCTGTTTCGCGCAGCACTTGAATCAGTTCTTTAGCCGCAGGTTTTAACTCATAGCTATCCATCCATACCGGCTGATAGTCGCGGTGTAGATAGAAGGGCTCAATGTTTTGAATGTGCTTTAAACGAACTTCACCAGCAACATGGCGTGAAGATTCTATCAGCCATTCTTCCATGTAGCGTTGAGCGACATTGGGTGGCATGTACGGCTTGGTATTCACACTGGCTGCCAGTGCAGCGAACAATAGAGCGATGCACAGCAACCCGATCACGGCTGGGATCGCTAGATGTGTGTTTGAGCGAGGTGTGCTCGCGGTGCGGTAGTGTGTGTCGTATCTCATACATTGAGTATGGACAGAGATTTTAAAAAATGTGATTCAGATCGCGATTTCATCGCAATGATTTGTAACTCTATGTTGGCTTCTGTTGCACCGCGCCCGGGAGGTAAAGGAATCGTTACCCTATGACGTTGAATTGTTCGAATTGTTGTTCGTTTCCTTTGTCATCCCAGCTTGTTTCAGCTATACGCAACTGCTTTCCGATTCCCACCAGTGCCGTGCTAGAGCGAGTGCCGTAGCCCGGTGCTTGAATGAATTGTGCCGACAATAAGCGCTCCCAAGGTAGCGGTGCACCTGTTGTTGGGAGCTGAGTATCGGGGTAAGGTTCGCGGCGCGAAAGCAATGTTGAAAGGCTTTTTAAATCAACGTGCTTTGGCGCTTGTTCTAACCATGCACTGAGCTGCTGCATTGCCAGTGTGGCTTTTGGCCAAGGGGAATTGAGATACCCATTGCTAAGGACATAACGCCCCGGCTTTAGCTCGGTTTGATAACGGTCTGGGTGATTGCGTAGATAGAAAAGAGAGTCTTTTGTGCCGACGATGAGATTGAACGGCGCGTAAACGCCAGTTGCTAAGTTATTTAGCCAAGCTTCAGGGGCGAGATCAGAATGCAAGTAATCAAGCACCAGGTGGCCGCGTGAGACGGGCTCTTCTGGGCCCGCATTCATAACGCGGATATTGGTCAGCGCAGCAAAGCGTCCTGAGCGGCTAATGCCTAGCCAAGTACCGCCTTGTTCTAAATCGCGCCCAGCAATAATCCCCGACGCATCGTCCCACTCGGCTAGTGGTAACGCAGGTCGTTGAAAAAACTCATCACGGTTGGCGCTTAAGGTCAGCCATTGTGATTGGTCGGGCTGCCAGTCGAATACAATTAAACACATTGCGTTAGTCTAACCAATAACTGTGGTTGAGGCCTGTTTTACGTCATAATACCTGCCTTATTAAATTATTGAGTGTGGCCGCATGTTTTTGCTGTATCTCGTTGTTGGTGCAATCGCTGGCGTGTTGGCCGGTTTGTTTGGTGTGGGCGGTGGCATGATTATTGTGCCGGTACTTATTTTTACCTTTGCAGCTCAAGGCGTTAGTGATTCAGTGGCGACTCATATGGCGGTCGCGACCTCGTTGGCGACCATTGTATTTACATCCATGAGTTCGGTTTGGGAGCACCACCGCAATGGCGCGATTGACTGGAGCATAGTAAAGGCAATGGCCGCCGGTATTGTTGGCGGCACTGTACTGGGCGTGTTGCTAATAACGTCTGTACCTGGGCCGGTATTGCAAAACATCATCGGCGTATTTGCATTACTGCTTTCTATTAAGATGTTCTTCAATATCGAACCCAGCAGTACCGGCAAGCGACCAAGTGCACTGGGCTTGATGAGTGCTGGTGGTGTGATCGGTTTTGGTTCGTCATGGTTTGGTATTGGCGGCGGTACCTTCACTGTGCCTTATTTGAGCTGGATGCGTTTCCCTATGCGTCAGGCGGTTGCCACGTCAGCGGCTTGTGGTATTCCGATTGCGCTGACGGGTGCGATTAGTAATGCATTTACGGGCTGGGGTCATGCTGATTTGCCTGAGTGGACAACGGGCTTTTTGTTTTGGCCTGCCATCTTAGGGATTGCCATTACCAGTGTACCCTTTGCGCGGGTGGGCGCCCGCTTGGCACATCGCCTCGATGCGGTGCTGCTAAAAAAAGCCTTTGCTGTGTTACTCTTCGTCGTCGGATTCCGCTTCTTGGCTTTTTAAGGCTCAGCGTTCGGCGCGATTTTTATTTATACATTCGTCGATTCGTCATCTTGCTAAGGCAACCTCAGTACCTATTTGACGCGTCGTTGTAGGGAATTCATTATGCTCACATACCCAGAAATTAATCCCATTGCCCTTGAACTTGGGCCGCTGAAGGTGCATTGGTACGGCCTTATGTATTTATTGGCATTTGCCTCGGCTTGGGCGCTCGCCAGTTATCGAGCGAAAAAAAGCAGTAATAATTGGAATGAACAGCAAGTGTCTGACCTGATCTTTTATGGCGCGATGGGCGTTATTTTAGGTGGGCGCTGTGGTTATGTGCTGTTTTATAACTTTGGGCAATTTTTAGACGATCCGCTCTGGCTTCTACGTGTGTGGGAAGGCGGCATGTCGTTTCATGGCGGCCTGCTGGGTGTTGTTCTTGCTTTTGTGGTGTTTTGTCGCAAATACAAGCGCAGCTTCTTTGATGTTGCCGACTTTGGCGCCCCTTTTGTACCGCTCGGCTTAATGTTCGGTCGTATCGGTAATTTTATCGGCGGCGAATTATGGGGCCGTATGGCCGATCCTGCGGTAGTCCCTTGGGCTATGGTGTTTCCTCGTGGCGGGGATGTTCCGCGTCATCCTTCGCAGCTCTATCAGGCGGCGCTGGAAGGCTTCTTGCTGTTTGTTATTCTATGGTTCTATTCGTCTCGTCCGCGCCCGCAAAAAGCAGTGAGCGCCATGTTTTTAATGGGCTACGGTATTTTCCGCAGTTTTGCCGAATTCTTCCGCGAGCCCGATGCGCAAATTGGCTTTGATGCATTTGGCTGGATGAGTCGCGGACAGTTACTCAGTTTACCTATGATTATTATTGGAGCAATCTTGCTGGTGGTGGCGTATCGCAGCCCGAACACCAAGGAACAAAAAGCATGAAACAATATCTCGATTTGATGCGCCATGTGCGTGACAAGGGCACCTTCAAAGAAGATCGTACCGGTACCGGCACGTACAGTTGTTTCGGCTATCAAATGCGGTTTGATTTAAGCAAAGGCTTTCCTTTAGTAACCACCAAAAAATTGCACCTGCGCTCAATTATTCACGAATTACTGTGGTTCTTGAGTGGCGACACCAACATCTCGTATTTAAAAGAGAATGGCGTAAAAATTTGGGATGAGTGGGCTGATGAAGACGGTAACCTCGGCCCTGTTTATGGCTCACAGTGGCGCAGTTGGCCAGCCGCTGGTGGTCGTCATATTGATCAAATTACCCAAATCGTAGAGCAGATTAAAAATAATCCAGATTCTCGCCGTTTAATTGTCAGTGCGTGGAACGTGGGTGAAATCGAAAATATGGCGTTACCACCGTGTCATGCGTTTTTTCAGTTTTATGTTGCCGATGGCAAGTTGTCTTGCCAGTTATATCAGCGCAGCGCGGATATCTTTTTAGGCGTACCGTTTAACATCGCTAGTTATGCATTGCTGGTGCATATGATGGCGCAACAATGTGACTTAGAAGTCGGTGATTTTGTTTGGACGGGTGGCGATGTGCATTTGTATTCTAATCATTTAGAGCAAACCGATCTGCAATTAAGCCGTGAGCCTCTGCCGTTGGCTAAGCTCGTGATTGCTCGTAAACCTAACAGTATATTCGACTATAAATTCGAAGATTTTGTGATCGAAGGTTACGAATCGCATGCGCATATTAAAGCGCCGGTTGCGATTTAAGTGGGGAACGTAAGGAATTAATTGTGAAATTATCGTTAATGGTCGCCGTCGCTCAAAACCGCGTGATCGGCCGTAATAATGCATTGCCTTGGTACTTACCAGAAGATCTGAAATATTTTAAAAAAACGACCTTAGGTAAGCCCATTATTATGGGGCGTAAAACCTTTGAGAGTATCGGTAAGCCATTACCGGGACGTACCAATATCATTATTACTCGCCAGCCTGATTTCACCGCTGATGGTATTAAAGTTGTGCATACGCTTGAAGCGGCGCGTGATCTCGCCGAAAGTATTTGCTTAGTCAATGGCCAAGACGAAGCCATGATTATTGGTGGCGCAGAGATTTACGGATTAACCTTGCCGCATTGCGATCGTTTGTATTTGACCGAAGTACATGCCGATGTCGAAGGGGATGCTTTTTTCCCAGAGTACGACAAAGCAGTATGGCAAGAAGTGGCACGTGAAGATTTTGCTGCCGACGGCCCTAACCCATACGACTACAGCTTTGTTGTGTACGAACCGGCATAACATTCATTCCGATAAATGACCAAAATACCTTGAGTATTGCGTCTTTAACTCTTTTAGCGGCAGGATGCTCACGGTACAACTAAGCCTCAATATAAAGCTTGAACGTTTAGGAGTTAAACCGTGACCCCGCCCGCCTTAAAAATTTTTGCCGGTAGTGAAGCCCTCGCGCATATTCGTGCCAATGGTTTACAGCCAAGTGATATCGAAATGCTGCTGGCAGCGTCTGGTGGGCCTAAATGGCTAGCCCTAGCCTCAATGGATCGCTACCTCCTGACTCATTGGTTTAACGCCCGTACCGAGCCTTTGCATGTGTTGGGTACATCCGCCGGTGCTTGGCGTATGGCTTGCTACGCTCAGCAAAATCCCCTTGTTGCTCATGCACGTTTTCAAGAAGCCTATTTAAGCCAACAATATTCAGCAAAGCCGACGGCGCAAGAAGTAGCAACAGAATGTCGTCACGTACTGGATGTTATTTTAGGTGACAATGGCATTAGCGAAATTATTAATAATCCTAATGTGCGTTATCACACCCTTGTGGCGCGCTTTAAAGGACTCGCCGGCATTGATCAAAAATACGTGCAAATGCTCGGTATCGCTGGGGCCATGACGGCTAATTTGGTTTCTCCTGCAGCCATGCGCCCGTGGATCGAACGGGTTATGTTTCATCACCCAGAAAAACCACCCATTGATCACTTTCCGCATTTGCCTGCGCGCCATGTCGCACTTACCGCCGAAAATTTAAAACCGGCTATTTTAGCCAGCGGTGCAATTCCATTAGTGATTGCCGGTGTGCGTAATATTCCCGGAGCGCCGAAAGGCACCTACCGTGATGGCGGCGTAACCGACTACCAATTTGATTTACCTGTTATGCCTGAAAAAGGCTTTGTGCTGTATCCGCATTATTTTGCCCAAGCACCCAAAGGCGGTTGGTTCGATAAAAAACTGCGCTGGCGCGTCGCGTCGCGGGAATATTACAAACGCACCATTATTATCGCGCCGTCTTGGGAGTTTGCTGCTACCTTGCCCGGCGGGCGTATTCCGGATTTAGATGATTTTTATGAATATCCAGATTACAGCATCCGCAGAAAACGTTGGGATGAGGCAATGGAAAAATGTGAGCGACTGGGTGACGAATTAGCCGAGGTGCATGATGGCCAGAAATGGGCAGAAGTAGCAGAGCCGTTGCCGTGGTGATGTCGCTCCTGCCCACGACAGCAATGGCCGCCTAGCAAGTAAGATCCGTACCACCGATGACAACGCAA